>Ga0114969_10000669_pt1 | contig 29668 bp, 28 predicted proteins | sample M_130807_MF_Meta_FD_87316 | JGI IMG/M metagenome (GOLD analysis project Ga0114969, IMG submission 87316) | Freshwater microbial communities from Lake Montjoie, Canada to study carbon cycling - M_130807_MF_MetaG | ecosystem: Environmental > Aquatic > Freshwater > Lake | place: Lake Montjoie...
AGAAATAAGTTTCTTTATTATTATTTTAGGATTATCAATAATCTTCAGTGCTGTAAAAGTTAAGTCTTCTTTTGTATCGACAACAATCAAAATTTCAACATTACTTACTAAATTTTCAATCAGTCTTTCTAAAAAAACGTTAATATATATAGATTCATTACGAGCAGGGACAATAATTGATGCTTTTAAGTTACTCATATTGAGGAACCGCATTTCAGTAAATTCCAGACATCGATCGTTGGCTTAGACGTTGAAACTGATTTATACATTTTATGAGGTGCACCTATTAAAAGAATATCTGAGTTATCCAAAATTTCTTGTAGCGAAACCAAGTCTTTGTCATTTTTTACATAAGGATCATGAGTAAGCACTTTTTTACATTGTTCATCAAGTAAATTTTTAACAGAGTATGAGAGGCTGGACCTCGTATCGTCTGACTCTCCCTTGAAAGCCATACCCAGAATTCCGACAGTTAATTCACTTAAATTATGTTTTAAACTTAACCTATTAACAATGTAACTTGGTAGCCCGTCATTAATTTCGATAGCAGCATTACCCATTGCAAAATTACTTTGATTTGCAACTGAAAGTTGTTTTGTATCCTTAAATAAACATGGACCAGCTGTAAATCCAGCTCCAGGTAAATCCTCGGCTCTGGGGTAATCAAAAGTTAATGCATTTCTGACTTTTTCGAAATCAATTTCTAAATTGTTTGCAATCATCCAAAATTCATTTGCAGCGGCGAACTTTATATATCTCCAAGAATTTGTGAATAACTTTACTAACTCTGCCTCCTCTGGAGTAGTTCGAATTATTTTTACTCCAAATTTTGCAAATAATTCAGCTGATCTAATAAAAGACTTATCATTATTCGCACCAATAATTTGGGGAAGAGTATGTAATTCTTCCATAGCCTTACCTTCTAAAATCCTTTCTGGGCAGAATGTTATGTCCGGATATTTTCCAAGTCTATTTAAATTTAATTCAATTTCTTTTGTGCAGCCTGGGAATACCGTACTCCTAAGAATTATTAATTGTTCATCATTAAGAAATTCTGATATGTCATTTATCGCTGAAAAAACAATTTTATGATCTGGAACTAAATTCTCATTCAACGGAGTTCCAATAATCATAATTACTATATCTGCAGACTTAATAACCGAAGGGCTAGTTGTTGCTTTGAATCCTCGTTCAAGTGCGTTCCTAAGTCCATCTTCCAATGCTTCTTCAAGAAATGGTGTTAAGCCACTATTTACTAGGTCTACTGAATTCGCATTAATGTCATATGCAACAACTTCACAATCTAAATTTGCTAAAGAGACGCCGAGGGGCAGTCCAACATGCCCGCAACCGCCAACAATAACTACCCTCATTTTCAAATACTACCTCACGAATGACTATTATCTGAGCAAGAGTTTATATTTAAGAATATACACAAAGGGATACGAGCAATCGTTGAGGCTAGAAATTACTCCATCAATTAAACTTATTTAAATTTTTTGAACACATAGGTGTAATATTAAAGAATGGACTTTTCACAAAAACGATTCAACATGTATGAATAATTTAAAAACACTAATTTTCGGCGTAGGGGAAATAACTAATTTGCTAATTAAAGAATTAATTTTGAAAGACAAAAAGGTTTTATGTGTCACGGATAACTCATTTAATCAGATTGATAATTTATCACATGCCAATCTAGAGATATTATCTTACAAGGAAATTCTAAGCAAAAAGTTAGAAGTTGATAAGGTAATTTTTTCTTGGAAGGACACAAATAGACTCAATAATGATAACCAGTCAATTAGAAAATGGCTTGAATCTCATATGTTTCAAGCAAATAAAAGTTTTCACTTAAGCTCAGCTTCTGTTTACAAAGACTCTAATGCACCACAGGATGAGTCATGTACTATTCTTGAGAATAATAAAAAGTTAGAGCTTGAGTACATTCTTAAAGAAATAACACTAAAAAAGGACTTAATTCACAAAGATTTACGTATTTCAAATGTATATGGAATTGATATTAGCTACGGCTTTATTGGTTCATTATTTAATTCGATTAGATATGGCAATGAAGTGGGTATTCTCCAAAACCTAAACATAACTCGCGATTACATACATGTAAAAGATGTTATATATGCAATACAAATGTTACTAGAAATTGATACTAATGTAGATTGCCTTAATATATCTACTGGAGTTGGCACCTCCATTTCCAAAGTCTTAGAAATATTTGCCAGTAAAGGATATAATTTTGAAAATCGAATCAAACTTTCTAATAATTTAATAGTCAAAACAACTTCAATTTTGGATTGCAAGAATTTAATAGAACTAATAAACTGGCAACCAAGCAGCCTCACTCAAGTACTAAATAAATTATTACCCATTAATTCAACAAAACTTACTAAAGTGCGTGATTAATTATTTCTTATATTTAAAGATAATAATAAAAACATATAAAAAGCTTTAATACGGTTTGCCAAGCTTCCATTTTTAACTATACTTATTAAATCCCTCTTATTGCCAATGTAATTCCCCTCCAGAAAATTCAAACGAGCGGCCGCGAAAGTATAATTACAATTCATAGCACTAATTTCTCTTTTTGATAGAAGGGGTAAAAATTCAATAAATGCTGCAGTAGGAGGCAAGATTCTTTTACCTTGTGAAGTATTGTTACTATGTATTTGGTAGAAACCGAGATTTTTAGAAACTAGCTTGAAACCATCTGTGATCTGTGAAATTTTTAGCCAAGTATTATAGTCTTCTATTCCAAGCATCTCTTTTGATTCATTCATGCCTTTTACTTTACTTAGAATAGATCTTCTGACTATAACAGATGACGTCGCAATTGTATTTCCATTCATAAGTAAATCTTTAAAAACTGGTTTTCTTAGTTTCCGGCTTTTAATATTTTTTCTTTGTATATTTTCTTTATTCTCAGTAACAACTATTAAATTATGGTAAATCAAATCAATTCCTTCTCGAAAGTATTGTGCACACTCATTAAGTTTGTTTAAAGTCCACCAATCATCAGAATCTAAGAAAGCAATCCATTCCCCCTGTGAAGCCTTCAAAATTAAATTTCGAGATGTAGCGATTGATCCTCCATTGGCCACTTTAATTATTGAAATTCTAGGATCATGGAAACTAGATAGAACTTCATCTGTTGCATCGCTAGAGTAATTATCGACTACAATTATTTCTAAATTTGCATATGACTGTTTGACTGCTGAAGTCAAGGCCACTGTCAAGTATTTCGCATTGTTATATGAGGGAATCCCTACGGTGACTAAAGGCATTTCCATTTATTTATTTCGAAATCTGAGAGTTATAATTAGGAAAAAACATATTACAAAATCTCAGCAAACCATCAATTTCTGCCTCTTTATTATTTGAAATACATTTTTCAAATAACAAAGAGTGTAAAGAGCTTAATTTAAGTTGGGTGATAGATTCACTTAAGTCTTGGTTTTTTCGGGTAATCTCTGGAACAAATCCCAAAACTTCTTCACATCTTTGTTGAATTAGAATTGCCATTTCATATGCTGTGTTCGAATTTTTATTACATACATTTACTAAAGGAGGAAGTTCTTGAATATCGGATTTTTGGATCAATAAATTAACGACAGCACACACATCACTCAAAGTAATAAAACTTCTCTGATCGTCACCATGTGTAGAAAGCCTTATTTTATTGGTTGTAGTTGCTTGCTTACATAGATTATTGACTAAAAGCATCCAACAATTAATGTCAGGCGTCACAGGAGAGCCGTAGGCATTTGAAAGCCGAAGGATTACTGAATTGATTAGTTTTTTACTTTTAGCGTTTAGAATATGTTTTTCGCCAGCTAAATGTGAAGTTGAGTATGGGTGAGAGCTAGTAGGCAGCGTATTTTCATCAAATATGCCCGAAAATGAATTAGAATATACATGTGCCGTAGAAAAATACAAAAAAGTTTTTATATTATTATTAATAGCAGCGGTGAGTAACCTGCTAGTTGCCAACCCGTTAAAATTATGAGCTGCTATTGGGTCTAATTCACACTCCTTGTTATTCATAGCTGCAGTATGAATCACCAAATCAACACCTACACATGCTTGGTTTAAAGATTTATCAGAAGCCCAATCGATCGTAACCATCTTTGCTACAGGTAACCAGTCAGGAGACTTTAAACTCCTGCGCGTACCAATAATAATCTCATGTTCATTTTCGGATAGGAATACACCTAACCTACCGCCGACGAATCCCATACCACCAGTAATAAGTATTTTCATTTATTGGGTTAACTAATCCAAGGGGCACCCTCAGCCCACAAGGATTCGAGAAGCTCATGATCACGCTTTGTATCCATACACTGCCAAAATCCTTCATGGCGATAAGCCATTAGCTCACCCATCATCACTGCTTTTTCCAGCGGCTCACGCTCTAATAAGGTTTCGTCACTTTCTATTAAATTAAAAAAAGATGGCTCTATGACAAAATATCCACCATTAATCCAGCCACCATGTAGCTGAGGCTTCTCTTCAAAACTAATTACGGCATCCCCATCTAATTGCAATTCTCCAAATCTAGCTGCGGGTCTAACAGCAGTCATTGTTATCATTTTGCCGTGGCTCTTATGAAAAGATAGAAGTTTTTCTAAATTGATATTTGCAACTCCATCACCATAAGTAAGCATACAAGTTTCATTACCAATAAATTTCCCCATTCTTTTTGCACGACCCCCTGTCATGGAGTTATTACCGGTGTTTATAAGATTAACCTGCCAATCATCTTTATTCGAATCATAAGAATTAATTTTTCCAGTAGAAAGATTTATCATGAAATCAGAATTTAAAGTTTTGTAATTGAGAAAGTACTCTTTTAAAATTTCAGATTTATAACCTAATGCTAAGTAGAAATCTTTATGCCCGAACTTCGCATAGGCTTGCATGATGTGCCAAATAATTGGCTTTCCACCAATTTTTATCATTGGCTTAGGTATTAAATCAGTTAATTGACCAATTCTAGTTCCTAATCCACCTGCCAGAATAATCACTTTCATTTATGTACTCCTAAAGTATCAACCTAGAATAAAGAGTTTTCTATAAATTATTCTACCAGCCCGATAGTTACTAAGCATCGCATAGCTCCTTAGCCAGCAGTAGTTTTACCAGTCTTCTTCATATTTATTAACTTTTATGATTGTACACTTAACGCATGAGGAAGCCATGAAGAAATTATTGAAAATTAATAATTTATATACCGTATTTCTGATCCCACCTAAAAAATGGAGTAAGCCACAAAAATCTGATATTTTAGTTTACGATTATGAAAGTTTAGAACCTCTTACACCTTATATTGAAAAGTATTCTCATACTTCTTTAGCCGTACGGGGTGAATCCATCAATTTTTACTGCCTTATTCTATCAATGTTTAAATTAGATTTTTGGACTAATAGTGCGTTTAAAGCTTATATAAATAAATATATTTCATTAGTTTCTCCAAAAATAATAATTACTTTTATTGATAATGATCTCAGATTCTATGAAATTTCAAATAATTTTCCCGATGTAAAAACTATTTTTGTACAGAACGGTAGAAGAGGGATTCTGGAAGATATTTTTGCAACTATAGAGTATGATGAAAAATATCATGTCGACTACATGCTAGTATTTAATAAATTAGTAGGAGAATTATACTCAAAATATATTTCCGGTGAAGTTATTATTATTGGTTCTATAAAAAATAATTCAGTATTACTTTCTGAGAATTATGAAAAAGATACTGTGGTTTTTATATCATCGCTTAGTACGCACTCAAATTCTGATAAGCCACTATTAACTAAACCTGACGGATATAAAACGGATCGGGAAACTATTCATGCAATTGATAAGTTAGTTGTTGAGTTTCTTGATGATTGGTGTGCTCAGAACCAAAAAACTTTAAAAATATTAGGTCGAAGTTTTGGTTTAGAATCTGACGAATATTTTTTTTATCTAAACTGCTTAAATAAATGTAAATGGGATTATATTCCCCGACAAGAAATTTATAATAGTTATCACCAACTAAATATGGCAGAAATTGTTGTTTTTATTGATTCTACACTTGGTTATGAAGCATTATCTCGAGGCAAGAAAACAGCTGGATTTATTTGCCAGACTAATTTTTTAAATTTACAAAGTGAAAGGTTTGGATGGCCAGCAGTGAAGGGTGAAACTGGACCATTTTGGACTCATGTGTCAGACATAACAATTTTTAGCAAAATAATGGACTTTTTGAATAACATAGACAATATAGGGTGGGATTCTGTTCGGAAGGAGCATGCTAGTGATTTAATGTATTTCGATCAAGGAAATTTAGGCTTACAAATTTTGTTAGTAAACCTTTTATAGTTATTAAAATGCAATTAAATATCTAAACTGTTATGAAAGGAGAAACTTAAAAAATGAAGATTAATTCATCTTATGGTAAAAAAGTTTCTCTTATTAGAAATAATACATTCAATAATGAGATAATTATTGTTGACGGACAGGGAAGGTCCGGTAAGAATTTAATTTCAGTTCTTTTGTCAACTATGCCACGAGTGGAAAAAATGCGACTTGATAGTCAAATCGACTATATACCAAGATATTATTTTTTAAAGAAAATGTCTTTGGATGCTGCTGTTACTGCTTTGAAAACAGAGTTTGACGAAAAATATTATTATAATTTAATATCTAGAGATGTTAATTTTCGCTTTAGCGATTATTCTGGAGTTATGAAGCAAGGAAAACGTTTTGAATATTTCAAAAGATTATTTCTTTCAGCAGAAGAAGCTGCAATAAATAGAAATCAGTTTAAATCTCCAATTTTTCAGGAAATGACTCATGATGGTCTACATGTAGCAAAGTTATACTTTAAGGCGCTTGGTTTAAGATTAAAAATTATTCATGTACTTCGCGATCCGGTAATGAATATATTTGAACAGAACAACAGAAATATGGGATCACGAATTGGCTCAGATCCAAGAGAATTCCAATTAACATATTTACAAGGCAAATATCCTATCTCGATTGCTGCAATTGGACGAGAAAATGAATACTTAAAAGCTAACCCTTTAGAGCGATTGGTAATGATCGTAGATATAATGTTCAGACTAAATATTCAAGGTTTTACTCATCTTTCAAAAAGTGAGCAAGAAAAAGTTTTTTTCTTAGAATTTGAAGAATTTGTTCAGATACCATCCCTATATTTAAGTGCCATGGAATCTTTTATTGGCGAATCATTTGGGAAAAGTATGAAAAGAATTTTAAAACGTGAAAACTGCCCGCGAGAATTAAACATGGAAGAGCGTGGGTATAAAATTAATGAAATTAATGAAAATTTAAGCGATCATTTCAAAGAGATTTTCAAAAATCTTATTATTGACTATGATTCTAAACCATGGCTTTTGCGTTATTAAGGAAACGGTGAATTATGGAGAATAAAGTTGTATATGTTGCAATGAGTGCAGATCTGATACATCCTGGTCATTTGAATATTATTCGCAAAGCAACCGAACTTGGAGAAGTTACGGTAGGACTTCTAACTGACCAAGCAATTGCAAGTTATAAAAGATTACCATTTATGACTTTTGAACAACGGTTTGAAGTGATTTCAAATATAAAAGGAGTATCACGTGTTGTAGCTCAAGAGACACTAGACTACGTACCAAATTTACTTAAATATAAGCCGAATTTTGTTGTTCATGGTGATGATTGGCGAAATGGTGTACAGGCTGGAGTTAGAAATCAAGTCATAGAAGTAATTTCCAAATGGGGTGGCGAGTTAGTTGAAGTTGCTTATTCGGAAGGAATTTCTTCTACTGCGCTTAACCAAGCGCTCAAGGAAATTGGTACGACACCAGATTTAAGAAGATCCAAATTACGAAGACTATTAAACGCTAAGCCAATTCTTCGTTTTATTGAAGCTCACAACGGTTTGACTGGGCTAATTGTAGAAAATACCTCAATTAATAAAAATGGGATCAAACAAGAATTTGATGGTAACTGGGCAAGTAGTCTTACTGAGTCAACTATAAAAGGTAAGCCGGATATAGAAGCCGTTGATGTAACTAGTCGCATTAACTCATTGCAAGATATATTAGAAATTACAACAAAACCAATCATTTATGATGCAGATACCGGAGGAAAAATAGAGCATCTAAAATTTACTATACGCACTCTAGAAAGACTAGGTGTGTCTGCAGCAATTATCGAAGATAAGACTGGATTGAAAAAGAACTCTTTATTCGGAAATGATGTAGAACAATCCCAAGATACAATTGAAAATTTTTCTGAAAAGATTAAAGCGGCTAAGAATGCACAAATTACACAAGATTTTATGGTTATCGCAAGAATTGAAAGCCTGATACTAGAGGCTGGTATGCAAGATGCAATTGATCGTGCGAAAGCTTATATCGAAGCAGGAGCAGATGGCATTATGATTCATAGTAGAGATCGTAGCCCAAAGGAAATAATTGATTTCTGCAACTTATATAAATCTTTTGGTACGAAAGTTCCTTTGGTTGTAGTACCATCAACTTTTAACATAATTACCGAAATTGAACTACAAGATTTAGGGGTAAGTATAGTTATTTATGCAAATCAACTACTTCGGGCGGCTTACCCTGCAATGCTCGAAACCGCTAAATCTATTTTAGAAAATGGTCGCTCATATGAAATTGATTCTAAGCTTTTACCAATCTCCGAAGTTCTCAAATTAATCCCAGGAACTAAATAATGATTGATCCTTACGAATTTTTATGCCACCTTAAAATAAAAGAAATTAACTTTATTACTGGAGTGCCAGATTCACTACTAAAGGATTTTATTAAAGCAATAGATGACAGTTTTTTGAGTGAAAACCATGTGATAGCTGCTAATGAAGGAAATGCGATTGCACTTGCAGCCGGGCACTATATTTCAGCTAATAGTCCGAGCTTTGTATATATGCAAAATTCAGGCTTAGGTAATGCTATAAACCCTCTCGTGTCCTTAACAGATAATAAGGTGTATTCAATTCCAATGATGTTAATGATTGGATGGAGGGGCGAACCAGGAACAAAAGATGAGCCTCAGCATTTGAAACAAGGACAAATAACCGAAGATTTACTTGATATTCTTACGATACCTTATTTTAAAATTAATTCTTTAACAAAAATCGCAGAAGTATTAGACGTTGCTTTTAATAAAATGAATGAAATAAGCTCACCTGTAGCGCTTCTTGTCTCTCAAGATACATTTGAAACTGTTAAGCCTGGAATCGAAAAAAATGATTTAACTTTGCTCTCTCGTGAGCAAGCAATAAAAGAAATACTGTCTTTACTACCCTCGAATTCTTTAGTAATTTCAACAACTGGAATGGCATCTCGCGAAGTCTTTGAAATAAGAGAAAAAATGTCCCAAAATCATGATCAGGATTTCTTAACTGTTGGTTCTATGGGTCATGCATCATCAATTGCTCTAATGATTGCAAAGAATCTCCCTTCGAGGCTGGTGGTATGCATTGATGGAGATGGCTCAATTATTATGCATATGGGAAGCCTTGGCGTAATCGGTCAAAGTAATTCAAAAAATTTTCTTCACATATTACTTAATAATGGTTCTCATGATTCAGTTGGTGGTCAGCCTACAGTAGGACTTAAGTTGGACTTTCAGAGTATTGCGAAATCAAGTGGCTACCTTAATAGTTGTTTTATAAATGATAGAGATACTTTAAAAACTGAGATTAATCGACTCAAATTTCTTTCTGGTCCTAATTTTTTAGAAGTACGAGTAAAAAAAGGTGCAAGAAATGACTTAGGCAGGCCTAACTTGTTACCCAAAGAAAATTTGATAAACTTTATGCGGAATATTATCAATGAAAATGTCTGAAAAAGAAGCAAGTTTTGTAAATCCAACAAAGATCTATTTTGGAAAATTTGATGCAAAAGTAGTATCAAATAAAATATCAAACCGCAAATACGGGTTTATAACGACAAAAAGCTTTAAGGGCAGCAGTGTGGTGCAAGATATATTAACAAGCGTAAATTATCCACCTTCTTTTTTAATATATGATGTGCCTGCAAATCCATCAATTCAATACTTAGACCAGGTAAGCAAAACGCTTAAAAGTATCCCAGTAGAAGTAATTGTAGCTTTGGGTGGCGGTAGCTGTATTGATTCCGCTAAAGCGATAGCTAGAATTATGTTACTAGAACAAAATTTTAGTATCGAAAATATACTTGAATCTCAAAAAAGTGGAATATCTTTTGATTCTGTTCCAGTAATAGCAATTCCTACGACAACTGGAACTGGTTCCGAAGTAACACCATTTTCAACAATATGGGATTACGATAAACAAAAGAAGTTTTCAATCTTAGGGCCAGATGTATTTCCAGAGTGGGCTTTAGTTTTTCCAGAATTATCATTAAAAGCGCCCAAAAATGTGATGGTTGCCTCTGCACTAGATGCCCTATCACATTCTTTTGAATCAGTTTGGAACAATAATGCAAACTCGCAAACTAAGATAGATTCAATAATTGCGCTAAAGCATCTAGTTCCTACACTTAGTAATATGTCATTTGAAAAACCAAGCATTAATGACATATCAAATTTAGCCAAAGGAAGTTTGCATGCAGGATTAGCTATTAGCCAAACAAAAACTTCACTGGCTCATTCTATTTCATATCCATTAACTGCAACTTATGGCTTATCTCATGGGATAGCATGTAGTTTTACGCTCGCATCAATAATCGATTATGCATTAATCCAAGATTTTAAGTCTCTTAAAAATATTCTTGTTAATGAAGATATTAATTTATTGGGCAGTTACAGCGAATTTTTCTCGAAATTGTTCGAAAGATCTGGAGCTTCAAATATATTTCGCCAAAAAATTCCAGAATCTAGGATGATTGAAGAATTGTTACCAGAGATGATATACACTGAAAGAGTTTCAAACTTTGCGCTACCATTCAATGGCAAATTATTGAGTGTTATTATAAGTAAATCTATCAAAATGATATATACGTAATATGGGAAAAAACTTATTAGTAGTTTTATACCCATATAAATTTTCTAAATTTCTTTGGAACTCGATGGAACTAGATTATATCGGGAAAAATTTTGATATTGAAGTTTGGGATTTTTCAAATTTAATTAACAGAAAATTTGCAAAAAGCATATATAGTGATGGAGAATTAGACGATAGAGTTATAAAATTTAGTAGCAAAGTACAGTTGTTGAACTATTTAATTAATTTTCGAAAAATAAATTCAAAAAAAAGAATATATTACATTAATGAAATTCCACTTGCTACATTTAAATCTATAATTTATTATATCCTTGTTTTGCATTCAGTAAGTGGAAACCAAATTCTAGAATTTCTTAACCCAGGTGTACCACCGAATTATTTAAATATGTTAGACAATCCATTGCGGGATAAAAAATCTATTTACAAAAAAGTTATGAATATTATTTCTAAATCTACAGGTTTTAGGGAATTTATTCAAATTATTAATGGTTGGGTTGCAACAAATTTTGGGAATATAATTGCAAAATCTGGTACACATAAACTTATTGCCGGAGATAAATGGTTAAGAGAATCAGAAGATTTTAATTTACGTAAAGATATTAAAGTTATTTTGGGACATTCAAACGATATTAGTAATTGTATAATTTACAGTCAGGTAAAAGTAAATTATAAAGGCAGTGGAATTATACACTTAGATGCAGCTGGTCCATTTTTTGGTACTGACGCAGTTATATTAAAACGGAAGACATTTCTTACGTTAGAGAACTGGTATCCAAAACTTTCTAATTTTTTTTCGCTTCTTGAAGATTTTTTCAACGAAACTGTAACTGTAGCTGGTCATTACAAATCTAATTTTTCTTCCCCATCACCTATTTTTCAAGGTCGAGAAGTTATATATGGGAATACAATTCCTCTAGTAGCTAATGCTAAATTAGTTACCACGCGTTTCAGCACTGCAATTAATATTGCCGTTTTTTTTAAGAAACCAATCTGTTTTATTTATTCTAATGAACTATTATCAGATAAAGAGTCAATGTGCCACATAACTGGATTGTCAAGTTTATTAAATTCACCATCAATAAATATTGATGAGATTCATTCAATTGAATTAAAGAATTTTAAAATAGACGATTTAACTTATAGTGATTTCATAACCAATTATTTAAGTTCAGGCCCTATGGAACTAGCTAATCATGAAATAATTCTTAGGAAATTTCTTGTATAACTATTATTTTCTATGTATGAGCATTTCTTGTACTTTTATTATATAGTTTATCTATGAGCGTCACTATCGTTTTAACCTTAAAAGGCAGGGATGAATTTACTTATCGTTGGATGCAATACATGAACGAGATGAGATGCCAGTACAAGATACTTGTGGCGGATGGCGGCGACAGTATAGAAATTGAAAAAAACTTAAGTAATTATGAAAATTATCCAAACTTGAATTATGAATATATTAGATATCCGTTTGATGAAAATATTGTTGATTTCTATAGTAAACTTGTAAATGTCTTATCAAAAGTTACAACAGAGTATGTCTTACAAGCAGATAATGATGATTTCTATCTTCTAGGGCAAATACCAGAATTAATTAATTACCTTGATAACAATCAAGATTTTGTATCTGCAAGAGGCTCACTAGTTAATTTAGAAGTATTTGATAAAGAAGGAATATCAAAAGGGAAAGTTAATGGTAGTAGATACAAAGCAGTTGCCGTATATGCTCCCTCTATAGAAAGCGAATTCGTTCTAGAACGAATTAAAAGTTTATGTCTAGGTATGTCAACCTACGACTACTATAGTAATTGGTATGCAATTATTAGAACAAAATTACTTGTGAAGATTTGGAGTGAATTAGTAACACTCCCAATCAAGGAGCCAATTGTAATTGAAATACTTAGCCATATTTTGATGGTGGAGTCCGGTAAGGTAAAAATTACTAGTAGACCATTCTATATTAGGCAATCTAATACGTCTTCGTTTGGTGATAATTTAATATTAAATAATGATTTTATAGAACGATGCTTGATTAATAATTCTTTATCTGAATTCTCATTTGCTGTTAAAAATTTCATGAGCTTAGATAATACGAGTGATGAGATTATTGTTTTAAAGAATATTGCGAGTTGGCTTAATATATTTGTATATAATATTAATCGATATCACCAAATACGTAATCAAAAGTTATTTAAACTAAAAAATATACTAAAAAAGATTAGGCTTATTAACTTAATTTTTAATTATTTGGCGACTTCTTTTCATGCCATTACTAGAAAAGATAGGGTAGCTAAAAATATTAAGATTAGAGAGATTGAGCAGTTTATCTTAAAGTCCAATACAAGAAGTCAAAAAAAGTGATATGCGAAAAACTGTAATAGTTATAGGTGGTGGAATTATTGGACTATCAACAGCGTTAAGTATTTTAGAAAAACGCCCGAATATAAAACTAACTTTAATTGAAAAGGAAGAAAGTGTTGCTACCCATCAAACAGGGCACAATAGTGGCGTAATACATTCCGGACTTTACTATAAACCAGGCTCACTTAAGGCATTAAATTGTTTAGCAGGTTATCGCATGATGATTGAATTTTGTGAACAACACGATATTCCTTTTGAGATCACAGGGAAAATAGTGGTAGCAACAAATATTTCTGAAGTTGTTAGGCTTGAGGATTTACATTGCCGAGGAATTGCTAATGGTCTAACTGGGCTACGGTCATTGAACTCAAGTGAGATTCAAGAAGCTGAGCCGAACTGTGTAGGACTTAAAGGCTTGCACGTACCCCAAACAGGAATTGTTGACTACTCTAAAGTAGCTAAGAAAATTGCCCAACTTTTAGTGGATTTAGGTGGCGAAATTATTTTAAATCAAAAAGTTAAAGGCATAAAACGTGTTGGAACTAAAATAGAGGTTATTTCAGATTCTAAGAGATATACTAGTGATGCAGTTGTTGTTTGTGCGGGCTTACAATCCGACCGCCTAGCTAAACTCTCCGCAACAGATAAGTCGTTGCGAATCCTTCCATTCAGAGGTGAATACTACGAATTCACTAAAGATGCACCTAGATTAGTAAATAACCTAATTTATCCTGTACCAAGTCCGGCCCTTCCATTCCTAGGTGTTCACTTTACACGTCGACTTGATGGTGTTATTGAATGCGGTCCAAACGCAGTCTTTTCTTTTGGTAGAGAGACATACCAGAAATCCGACATTGCTCTACGTGATTTATGGGATTCACTTACCTGGCCTGGAACACGTAAACTAGCATTTAAACATTTAAACATTGGGCTCGAAGAGTATTATCGGTCAGTCAGTAAAAGAGCTTTTGTCCGTGCGCTACAAAATTTTGTCCCAGAACTTGAAGCACAGTATTTAAAGCCCGGAAGTGCCGGGATTAGGGCTCAAGCATTAGATCGAAAGGGCAACCTATTGGATGACTTTGAGATTCGCCAAGATGGTAACTTATTTCACGTCTGTAATGCTCCATCACCGGCAGCGACTGCATCACTTGCAATCGGTGACAAAATTTCAAAGACTGTTCTAGAGTTGCTTGTATGATTTATTTATGGAGGTATAGATTAGATGTCTGAAGAAATTTGCAGAATTAGTGGCACTCCCTTAACTAAAGTACTTGATTTTGGTCTTCAGCCATTAGGAAATGGTTTTTTAGATTCAACTGATTTTAATAGCGAGTATTTTTTCCCAATGGAGATTGGATATTCAGAAGTTAGTATGATGCTGCAATTAATTCAACAACCCCTTCCAGAAAAAATGTTCCATGATCACTATGCTTTTTTTTCTAGTACTTCAAAATTTATGACCAAACATTTCGAAGATTTTGCAAATCAAGTTTTAGAATCTGATTATCTTGAAGGAGTATCTCCATTTATTGTAGAGCTGGGATGCAACGACGGAATTATGCTTAAGAATTTTGCAGAACTTAATATTAACCACCTAGGAATCGAACCGTCACTGAATGTTGCCCAAGAAGCAAATAAGAAGGGAGTGCGAACAGTTTCTGAGTTCTTTACTGAAGAGTTAGCTGAAATTATTGTGACAGAATATGGTAAAGCTGATGTTTTCCTCGCAGCTAATGTAATGTGCCATATTCCGGAAATTGTCGGTGTAGTAAAGGGGATTAAGAAACTTCTTAAGCCATCTGGTGTTGTAATGTTTGAGGACCCGTATTTAGGAGATATTGTTAATAAAATTTCTTATGATCAAATCTATGATGAACATGTTTTTTTATTTTCTGCGCTGTCAATTCAATACCTATTTGGATTGCACGGCCTGGAGCTGATTGATGTATTGCCACAAAAGACCCATGGTGGTTCAATGCGATATGTATTAGCCCATAAAGGCGTATATTCGGTCAAAACGTCTGTAGATAAATTAATTTTTCAAGAGAAATCGCAAGGACTAGACAAAATTTCTACCTTTGTAATATTTAGTCGCAAGGTTGAGCAGTCCAAGAGTGAACTTTTAGCATTGCTTAAAGATCTTAAATCTAAGGGCAAAACCATTGCCGGATATGCAGCTACTTCAAAAAGTACCACAATATTGAATTATTGCGGTATCGGCTCAAACCTAATTGAGTTTATATGTGATACAACTCCAATCAAACAAGGAAAGTTTTCACCAGGAATGCACATTCCGGTGATCCCATATGAAAATTTTAAAACTAATTTACCAGACTACGCATTTATTTTTGCCTGGAACCATATGGATGAAATTATGGAAAAGGAGAAAGATTTTGTGACTTTAGGTGGTAAATGGATTACCCATGTTCCAAATGTTAAAATTATATGAAAATTCATTGCGCAAATCCTAAAGCGCAGTTTTTAAGCCAGCAACCTGAAATTGAAGATGCTGTGCTTAGAGTTTTACGAAGTGATCGATACATCCTTGGAACTGAAGTCATGGCACTGGAAGAAGAGTTTGCGAAGTACATAGGAGTTGAGAATGCAATAGGAGTCGCAAATGGTACAGATGCTCTGGAAATAGCTATAAAGGCACTTGGTATTGGTTTTACTGATGAAGTAATAACTGTTTCACACACTGCAGTCGCGACAGTAGCAGCAATTGAATCGGCTGGTGCAGTTCCAGTTTTAGTCGATGTTGATCCGTTAACATTCACAATGAATCCCCTTCAATTATCAGGTGTGATTTCTAATAAGACTAAGGCGATTGTGGTAGTACATATTTACGGACAATCCGCAGATTTGGATGCAATTCAAGATTTTTGTAAAAAATATAATTTAAAATTAATTGAAGATGTATCACAAGCACATGGAGCCTTATGGAAGGGTAAACGTTTGGGAAGTTTCGGAGACATTGCCTGCTTCAGTTGCTATCCAACTAAGAATCTTGGAGCAATTGGTGATGCTGGCTTGATAACCACAAATAACAATGAATTAGCAAAAAGAATTCGAATGATCAGAGAATATGGATGGCAAAGTCGCTACATAAGCGAAGTGATTGGTAGAAATTCGCGATTAGATGAAATTCAAGCAGCAATTCTTCGAGTTAAGCTTCGTAAGCTTGATTCTGATAATAAAAAACGAAAAGAAATTGCTGGTCTATATTCAGAGGGGCTAAAAACTTTACCTATTATTTTACCTGTAAATAATTCTAATTCGGATAGTGTATTCCATCTCTATGTTATTAAGAGTAAACTTAGAGAAAGATTGAGAGAGTATTTAATTAAGAGAGACATTGAACCAGGAATTCACTACCCCGTCCCCGTACATCTTCAACCAGCGTATTTAAATCGCATACGAACTTCTAGTAATATGAATGTCACCGAAGTGTTAGCTACCGAAGTATTATCACTTCCCATATATCCAGAGTTGAATGAAACTCAGATAACAAGAGTTATTTCTACTGTTAAGAAATTCTATGAAGAAGTAGTTTAGCGATGAAAATTATAACAACACCGCTTGATGGGTTACTAGTAATCGAACCTAAAGTTTTTGAAGATGAACGTGGATTATTTCTTGAAACCTTTCAGTCATCACGTTATAAAGAGGCAGGCATTAAAGATGAATTTAAGCAAGATAATCAATCGCGATCACCACAAGGTGTTTTAAGGGGTATGCACTTTCAAATTAAATATCCCCAAGCTCAAATTATTACGGTGCTTCGTGGTTGCATTTTTGATGTTGCCGTAGATTTGAGGAGCATGTCACCAACATATGGGAAGTGGTTTGGTGTAGAACTCTCTGATACAGGTCCTCGACAAATGTACATGCCTCCCGGATATGCTCATGGATTTTGTGTAATCAGTGAATTTGCAGATATACATTACAAGGTCAGTGGCGAGTATGACCCTACTGACGAAGGTGGACTTATTTGGAATGATCCGGAAGTTGGGATTAAGTGGCCTGAAATTCAGAGAATAATTTCCGCTAGGGATCTTAAATTCCCAGGACTTCAAGATATTAAATCCAAGCAATAACTAATGATATATTCCGCAATACCTAACTGAATCTGAGGTTTCTTGGTTACAAAAAATATAGCAGGGTTAAATGGAAAAAAAGTAGTTGTTACGGGCGCTAGCGGCTACATTGGGTCAGCGCTAGTTAAGACATTAATGAAACACTCTTGCGAAGTGGTTCGTATTTCTAGGAAAGCGCTTGCGCCTTTTGAAGGTACACGAGATATTGTTGCGGATATAAGCGAACGTAAATCTTGGGGTAAAATTATTTCCGGAGCTGACTTAATTTATCATTTAGCAGGAAACACGAGCGCTAAAACTGCAGAGGATGATCCGACTAATAATTTTAGAACTACAGTTTTGCCGATTAACTATCTTTATGAAGCCATGTTAGAAAAAGTGAATCATCCCAGAATTGTTTTCACGTCTACTGCTACGGTTTACGGTATTACGGCTAACTTAAAAGTAAACGAAAAAATTCAGCCAAGACCACTTACAATTTATGACGAGCATAAACTTATTGCTGAAAAACGACTAAAATTTTATAATCAATTTGCTTTAGAATCCGTAACTTTACGATTAGCCAATGTGTATGGGCAAAGCGTAAGAGACAGTGCATCCAACGATAGAGGAATTCTTAATAGAATTGCGAAATTGGCTCTGCAAGGTCAAGATTTGGTCTTATATGGAGATGGCAATTATATTCGTGATTACGTGTATATAGATGATGTAGTTGATGCACTTCTCGTAACTGGATCTTTCCCCGGTATTACAGGAGAGGTTTTTAACATAGGCACTGGAATCGGCACAACATTAATAGAAGCATTTAAAGTCGTTTCATCTAAAGTTTGGGAGATTGCCAAGGTTCATACTAAAATAGTTTCACAGCCCTGGCCGGTGGATTCTTCACCAATTGAATTTCGGAATTTTATAGCAGATACAAGTCATTTTAAAACTTTAACTGGCTGGAGAGCCTCGACTCAGTTTGAATCAGGAATTATGCTAATGATCGGTAATCTATATAATAAGAATAAGACATAAATAACCCCTACAATTTAGATACTAACCTATTATAAGTTTGGAGTTTAATAATTAAATATAAAAGCTTCGGGACGGATTACTCAATGATGTTAACTAAGTTGCCAACGCACTTAGAAGATAAAGGTTCTCTTGTTGTAATGGAAAATACTAGTACTCCTCCCTTTTCAATTGCTCGAGTTTTTTTGGTGCAAGCAGGGAAAAATGTAGTTCGGGGGAATCATGCTCATAAACTCTGCTCACAATTTTTGGTCTGTTCTAGCGGTGAAGTATTGGTTACATGCACCGATGGTGACGAGGAGGTTGAATTCTTGCTCAACCAACCTAACTTGGGTTTACTAATTCCTCCTGGAATCTGGTCAGAGCAACTATATTTGATTGAAAATACAGTTTTAACAGTTTTATGCGACAGAGTTTATGAAGCTGGGGATTATATTCGCGAATACTCTGATTTTTTGAACTTCCGTAAATCTTTGGGAACTAAAAATGGTACGGACATGGGAGAAGAGTGAAAATTGTAGTAACAGGGGCGGTAGGTCATATCGGATCATATTTAATTCGTGATCTACCTATTCAGTTCCCTGGCTGTGAAATTATTTTAATTGACAACTTTATTACCCAACGCTTTCCGTCCCTATTTAATTTACCAAAACTTGTAAATTACCGATTTATCGAGTGCGATATTAGAGAAATTGATCTTCGACCAGTACTCAAGGATGCGCATGTTTTAATCCATCTTGCGGCAATAACCGATGCTGCAGGTAGTTTTGCAAACAAAGAAATACTTGAGGCAAATAATTATCAATCTACCCTGAAAGTTTTGGAAGCTTGTGTGGAAACTAATACTAGACTTATTGCCATTTCCACGACAAGTGTATATGGAACACAAAGCGAATTAGTTTCAGAGGAATGTATTACGGAGGATTTGAATCCACAAAGCCCCTACGCAATAACAAAACTTAAAGAAGAAAAGTTAGTTTCACAATTTGTGTCTATAGCAAATTTGAGGGCAATCTCTTGTCGCTTTGGCACGATTTATGGAGCTTCGCCCGGTATGCGCTTTCATACAGCGGTCAATAAATTTTGCTGGCAAGCGGTTATGAAGCAACCACTAACTGTTTGGCGAACAGCTTATGATCAAAAACGCCCTTATTTAGATTTAGTTGATGCAGCCAGAGCAATCACATTTATCATCAAAAAAGAACTTTTTGACGGTCGAATTTATAATATTTTAACGCAGAATGCGACTGTTAGGCAGATAGTCGAAACCATTCAGGAATTTATTCCTGATTTAGATGTAGGCTTTGTTGATAACGAAATTATGAACCAACTTTCTTATGAAGTTTCATCTGAAAGGTTTAAAGCTGAAGGTTTCAAGTTTACAGGCGACCTGCATCGTGGTATTTCTGAAACCATTAACTTACTAAGTCAATCGAACAGTTTAAGAGGTTAGAATGAAGAATATGCCCACAGACTTATGTAAAATGTTTACCGGCAAGAAGGTCTTGGTCACTGGGCATACAGGTTTTAAGGGTTCGTGGCTAACGGTATGGCTCAAACTACTTGGTGCAGATGTAGTTGGGATTTCTCTTGAACCCCAGACAGCACTATCTCACTTCTATGTTGCAAATTTAACGGATGGTATTACTGACTTAAGAATTGATATTCGTAACCAGATTGATCTAGAAATGGCAGTTTTGAATTATCAGCCAGATTTCGTTTTTCATTTGGCGGCACAGTCTCTTGTAAGGCGATCTTATGAAAACCCAATTGAAACTTGGAACACAAATGTACTAGGAACCCTAAATCTTCTTGAATCACTGCGAAAATTAAACAAAGCTTGTTCGACCGTAATTATTACAAGTGATAAATGCTATAAAAATGATGAATGGGTATGGGGATATCGTGAAACAGATGCAATTGGAGGAACAGATCCATACAGCGCGTCAAAAGGTGCCGCTGAATTAGCAGTTAATTCCCATATAAAATCATTTTTTCCGAGCAATACAAGCAGAATTCGTATTGCTTCAGCCCGGGCAGGTAATGTAATTGGAGGAGGTGATTGGGCAACTGATCGAATAATTCCAGACTGTGTTAGGGCTTGGTCGCAAGGCAAAAAAGTTGAATTGCGCAATCTGCATTCGACAAGGCCTTGGCAGCATGTATTAGAACCATTGAGTGGGTATTTACGATTAGCAATGGTACTAAGCACAGAGACTAATATTCATGGTGAAGCATTTAACTTCGGGCCACAATCTAAAAAAAACCATGATGTTTTAGATTTAGTAAATGAGTTTGGATTACATTGGGATCAAGTAAAATGGAAAGATGTCTCAGATTCTAATGATGATCGACAAGAGTCCGGTCTTCTAAAACTTAATTGTGATAAGGCTCTTCAATACTTAGATTGGTATGCTGTTATGGGATTTGAAGATACAGTTCAAATGACGGCGGAGTGGTATAAATCCTACTATGCAGAAAGTTCACAGATTCGGGAAATTACGGAACAACAGATTATGAGATATTGCCTGATGGCTAAAAATGTGGGGTTGTCTTGGGCACAGTAAATCTTGAAAAGATTCTAGTGACACCACTTTCACGTATAAAAACTGAAGGTGGAGATGTGCTTCATGCAATGAAGAACAGTGATATTGGATTTATAAAATTTGGAGAAGCATATTTTTCTGAAATAAATTTTGGCCAAATAAAAGCATGGAAACGTCACAATTTAATGACACTTAATTTAGTTGTTCCAACCGGAAGAGTTAAATTTGTATTCTTTGAAAATAGCGAAGGGGATAGATTAAATTTTCGAACTGAAGAAATTGGTGAGGATTTATATTCAAGAATTACTGTGCCTCCTAGTATCTGGTTTGGTTTTAAAGGAATGGCAAAAACTAAAAGCATAGTTCTCAACCTAGCTAGCGAAGTGCACGATCTAAATGAAGTCGAACGTGTAGATCAAGCAGAAATTTCATATAATTGGAGTTAGTTTATGAATATTGTAATTGATTAGATTTCACTGCTCTAATTAAGTAAATTAAACAAATAAGTCCCATATGGCGCACCACCATATTTAGATGCAAGAAGCTTTAGTTCTTTGTCAGATATCCAACTCTGCTTCCAGGCAATCTCTTCGAGGCAAGCTATTTTTTGCCCTTGTCGCTCTTCAATCACGCGAACATATGATGCAGCTGCAAAAAGAGATTCTTTTGTTCCAGTGTCCAGCCAGACAGTTCCACGCTCTAGAATTTTTGTACTTAGTTTTTCGGACTTTAGATATTCCTGATTAACTGAGGTTATTTCCAATTCACCTCGAGGGCTTGGTAGCACTCTCTTGGCTATAGCCACAACATCATTATCATAGAAATATAGTCCAGTGATTGCATAAGTGGATTTTGGCTTTTCCGGTTTCTCTTCGACTGAAGCGACTTTTCCATCTTTCTCAAATTCAACAATTCCGTATTGACTTGGGTCTGTAACTTTATAGGCAAATATCTGTGCCCCGTTCAGATTCTGATAAGTTTCAAGCTGGGTTCCTAATCCAGAACCATGAAATATATTATCTCCAAGGATTAATGCAACATTCTCTATTCCAATAAAATCTTCACCAATAATAAATGCTTGAGCTAGTCCTTCTGGCTTAGGCTGAATTGCGTATTTCAATTTGATCCCGAGTTCTGATCCATTACCGAGCAATTTCATAAATGAAGATTGGTCTTCAGGGGTGGTAATTATTAATATTTCTCGAATTCCGGCCAACATTAATGTAGCAATTGGGTAGTGAATTAGTGGCTTATCATAAATTGGCAGTAATTGTTTGCTGATACCTCTAGTAATGGGCCATAGGCGTGAACCACTTCCGCCAGCTAAGACTATGCCCTTCATATGCAGATATTACTTGGTATTGTGAAGCAATTGTAAACGAATCGCGAGGAACATTATGCGGCTATTGGTCACAGGCGGAGCGGGGTTCATTGGTTCTAATTTTGTTAGAAAATCCTTAGATGGAACTTTTCATGGAATATCAAGCGTAACTGTTTTAGACAAATTCACATACGCTGGAATTAGCGCGAATCTTGAATCAGTTCTAGATAAAAAATCTTTTACTCTTGTAAAAGGTGACATTTGCGATATTGCACTCGTTCAGTCCCTTTTAAATGAAAATGATGCAGTAGTAAATTTTGCTGCAGAATCGCATGTAGATCGCTCAATCGAAAGCTCTAAGGAATTTGTTAGAACAAATGTAGTTGGTGTGCAAGTCCTACTAGATGCAATAAAGCTAGAAGGTAGTAGTAAGCGATTTCTCCAAGTGTCTACTGATGAAGTTTATGGTTCAATCTCATTTGGATCATGGAAAGAAGAGAGTTCTCTTCTGCCAAATTCACCTTACTCTGCAAGTAAGGCAGGAGGAGAACTTCTAGCTCGATCTTATTTTCAAACCCATTCCTTAGACATAGTTATTACTCGGAGTAGTAATAACTATGGTCCTTTTCATTTTCCAGAGAAGCTAATACCGCTTTTTATCACAAATCTTATTGAAGGCAAGAAAATTCCTGTCTATGGAAATGGAATGAATGTGCGCGATTGGCTTCATGTTGACGATCATTGCCAAGGCATCTATAAGGTGCTTATTGGCGGTCGTTCTGGGCAGATATACAACATTGGCGGAGGCACTGAATTAAATAATTTAGAACTTACTCACCTGATATTAAACATGATGGGCGCAGAAGAATCTTCAATTGAATTTGTAGAAGATCGTAAAGCTCACGATCTAAGATACAGTTTAGATTGGTCTAAGATAAAAAATGAGCTTGAGTATCAACCACTAATTAATATTGAAGAAGGATTAAGAAGTACAATTGAATGGTATTTGGCCAATACTTCATGGTGGAAGCCATTAAAGAAGATAAGTTAGTGCTATGAACCGGGGGGGTATTTAGTTGATAAAGAATGAATTTGAATATCAAAATTTGTTTACTGAGATAGTTGGCCGTTCTGAATTTCAACTATTAAGTGACAAAGATTTGAAAAACTTTTACGGTAATGCTCGATTTTTAATTATTGGTGCTGGAGGCTCGATTGGCTCAGCTCTTGCGAGACGCTTGGTTGCAGCCAAAATTAGTAATATATTTTTTCTAGATCGTGATGAGTCATCACTTCATGGATTAGCTTTAGAGCTATCAGATACAGCAGCTTCTCATTCTGATAAGTGCTTTATAGCAGATATTCGTGATCGCCAAAGCGTTAAAGATGTTATTGAACAGGTAAATCCAACAATTGTAATTCATGCAGCAGCACTTAAACACTTAGCAATTTTAGAACGCTTTCCCCGCGAAGCATTCCTAACAAATATAGTCGGAACTCTAAATGTAGCGGAGCTCTGTGTTGAGCATAGAGTCGAACAGTTTATTAATATTTCAACAGACAAGGCGGCAAATCCAACATCAGTCTTAGGTAAAACAAAGAAATTAGCTGAATTAATAACAGAAGATGTATACAGTGGAACTGGACTAAAACACTGCTCAGTTCGATTTGGAAATGTATTTGCTTCTAGAGGCTCTGTGATCGAAACATTTGTACATCAAATTAAAAACAGAATTCCAGTAACAGTTTCTGATATTAACGTAGCGCGATTTTTTATGTCACATAATGAGGCCGCTAATCTAGTGCTAGCTTCTGCATCTTTCCAAGAAAGTGGGACTTATATTCAGAATATGGGCGAAGAAGTTCTTATTATGGAAATTGTAAATAGAATTTCCAAGCATTTAGATATAGAACCAACAATAAAGATTACTGGCCTAAAGGGTGGTGAAAAATTGCACGAGGAACTATATGACGGACCAGTTTTGGCCACTAAATTTGAATCAATATTACGATCAGTTCACTCGCTCAAGGCTGGCCTATTTAAGGAAGTAAGAGAATTTATACCTTGTAACAATTCAGAAGCTATTCAGCAAATTAAAAAACTAACATTAAAGTACTTCTAGAAAAAAATATTGTATGCTAATCCCACATATTCTGAGAACTTTTAAAAATCTTGAGACTAATGTTCTAACTTCTGATCGTTCAAAAAAATCCTCTAGATTAAACAAAGATAAGATTCTCTTAGTTGGAATGGCAGACTCCCCACATTTCCAAAAGTGGTTAAGAATTTTACGTAAAGAATTTCCCGACAAAAAGTTCTTAGTTTTTCCATCAGACCGTCCACGCTTAACTAAAGCAAAGTTAAATGACTTAAAGCAAGGTAAAAATTCTATTCAAATCTTCAGATTAATTCCAATCGAACAATTAAATTTTATTTCTTACTATGTGCTTGATATTGTTTTTGGTCACAAATGGCGAGCATATTTCCTAGCTAAATTTATACTTATGCACAAACCAGCCATTAATCATTTTCATGAAATGCAGCACGGCGCTTATATCTATAATCTAATTGTTAATTATCGGAAAATTCCTAATAATTCCCGAAATATAATTTCTACTTGGGGTAGTGATTTAACTTTGTATTCTTGGGTAGATAAGCACAAACACCAAATACAATCTTGTTTTATTTGGGCAGATATACTAACAGCTGAAAAAGAAATTGAGTTTGAAGATGCAAAGCGTCTTGGATTTAAAAGTGAATTTAGGGCACCTATATATATAACCTGCGGCGAAAATTTTTCTAGTAACCCAGAATTTATAAAACCAAGTACTCGTAGATTAATTCTTGTTAAGGGGCATCAACTTGACACTGGTCGAGCACTTAATGCTTTATTCGCAATTTCGCAAATGGGTAAGGAGCTCGAGGGTTTTGAAGTCATAGTGTATTCCGCTTCTGAATCCGTTGAAATTCAAGTAGATATACTTCGGAATCGAAATAAAATTAATATTAAAACCCTTGAAAAGGTAAGCAATAATGAAATGCGTAATCTGTTTCAAAAAGCACGCGTTGCGATAAGCCTTGCAGTTTCGGACGGACTGCCCGGTGTGTTAGTAGAAGCTATGCAAGCTGGGGCATTACCAATTCAGAGCGAGAATTCAGCTGCAGATAAATTTATAGTTCACGGTAAGAACGGCTTCATAGTTAATCCATGGGATCTAAATTTGATACGTGAGTCAATACAAAAGGCAATAACGGAAGATATGTTGGTAGATGAAGCAAGTGAGATAAACTTTAAAGTTTTACAGCAAAAATATAATTATAATGATGGAATATCAAAATTAAGAGCACTTTATTTATAGGAGATAGCCTTCACTATTCGTTTTGAAAACGGTTTTAAAATAATTGAGCTTACTGGCATTAATAACAAGTATAAAACAACATATAATTTTGCTTCTTCCGGCCAACCCCGTCTATATCTGAATGCTCTTATTAGTAAAGATCGAGCCTTAATCTTTCGGTCAAAAAAAGCAAGCCTTGCCGCTAGGTAGTAACAATTTCCAAGAGCCATTCTATGAAGACTATTCGGTAGCTCATTTTTAGATAAAAAAACTTCTGTTACTTCTATCCGCTCAGATGCCATGTCAATTCCACGGGAGGAAATAGATGTTGAATTTGGATTTTCTCGCCATTGTGCAAATATTCCCGGCAGTCTTACAATTTTTCCTAACCTGCTAAGGCGTAACCAAAAATCGTAGTCACTTACATATTTCCAAATCTCCATCCGACCGCCAATCTCAAGTGCGGCATCTCTCCGGAACAAAGTGCCGGGGCCAGGCAAACACTTACAGTGCCCAATTAGAATCTCATCGGAATACTCAGGGAGTATTCTATTTTGAACAGTTTTACCATATTGATTAATAATTTTCCAGTCAGGGTAAATAGCAACTACCGAAGAATCCTTAATCATAATTTTGCATGCCTTGTTTATTAAATCACCAGTTAATAAAGGATCATCAGCGTTGATAATGAGAATAAAATCGCCTTTTGCATTTTTTAATCCACGATTCACAGTTGCGGATTCACCTATATTGTTATGAGAAAAAATTTTTATAGAGTCACGATAATTATTTAGAATACTGGCAGTTAAGTCACTTGATCCATCATTCAACACGATATATTCATAGGTAACATCTATTTTTGCTTTTAATACAGACTCAACAGTCTCATAAATATAATTTTCACCATTGTATACAGGAGTAATAATTGTTAATAATGGCTTATTTTCCATTACCTTAATCTACAGGGTTTTCTAATAATAGCTGCAATGGTAAGATCTAATCTGTGATTAATGTAGCAGTTCTAGGAAGTACTGGAATGCTTGGCTCAACAATTACTCATGTTCTAGCTAACAATTTGGTAACTGTATTTGAGTTTAATAGATTAGGGATTTCAATAACCAAAAAGAATGAAGCTAGAAAATTTGATGTTACTAAAAGTTATGAGTTTTCAGAAATTTTTTCAGGATTAAAAATAGATTATATTATTAACTGTATTGGAATTATAAAACAATTAATCAAATCTGATGATAAAAGTATAATTAAATTGGCTTATACTGTTAATGCAGAGTTTCCTTCAAAGCTAAATAATTACTCTGCGAGCTTTGGGATTCCAGTGATTCAAATAGGAACCGATTGTGTTTACTCAGGCAAGAGAGGGCTATATTCTGAAGAAAATCCACATGATCCAATTGACACTTATGGTGTAACAAAAAATATAGGCGAACAGTCCGCTTTATCTTCGATGGTAATTAGGTGTTCAATAATTGGCAAGGAATTAGATTCATCCAATTCCTTATTAAGCTGGGTGCTTTCAAACCCTAACAATTCTACAATTGATGGCTTCATCAATCATTTTTGGAATGGCGTGACTACACTACATTTTTCACAAATTGTTTCTGGAGTTATTAAGTCTGATTCATTTAAGTATGGAGTATTCCATTTAGTCCCAGGTGACATTGTTAGCAAGTATGAATTAATTAATTATATTGTGAGGGAATTTGGTCGGATTGATTTGAGAATTAATAAATTTGAAGCAGAAAATGAGATAAATAGAAGCCTTATCACAATCTATCCTGAAAATAATCTATCCTTATGGCAAAATGGTGGGTATAATAAGGTACCTACAATCGAAGAGATGGTTTCTACCTACGCAGTGTGGTCAAAATTAAAATAATTAAAATTGAGATGGAGCTAATATGAGCAATCAATTTAAGTCTTCAGTTGTAACAATTACTGGAGGAACCGGATCGTTTGGATCAACCATGGTCCGACATCTTTTGGTTGAAGGCGTGTCTGAGGTACGAGTATTCAGCCGTGACGAAACCAAGCAAGACCAAATGAGAAATGATCTAAAAGACGAGCGAGTTAAATTTATAATTGGAGATGTCCGCGATCAATCTAGTATTGAACCTGCAATCGATGGTTCTGATTATGTATTTCATGCAGCAGCACTAAAGCAAGTTCCTTCTTGTGAATTTTTTCCGATGCAAGCAGTAGCAACAAACGTCTCCGGAAGCTCAAATGTTTTAAATTGTTCGATAAAATATAATGTTAAAGGAATTGTGTGCCTTAGCTCTGATAAAGCTGTATATCCCATTAACGCAATGGGTATGACTAAATCACTTATGGAGAAGGTTGCCCAATCTTATGCACGTAATTTTCCAGAAAGTAAAACGAAGATATCTATAACCAGGTATGGAAACGTAATGATGTCTCGTGGTTCAGTAATTCCACTTTTCTTAGACCAAATTCGCAAAGGTCAGCCACTAACAATTACTAATTCAGCAATGACTAGATTTATGATGTCACTTGAAGATTCAGTTTCCCTTGTTAAATATGCTTTTTTAAATGCATCAACGGGTGACTTATTTGTAAGAAAAGCACCTGCCTGTTCGGTTGAGGTTTTAGCATATGCGGTATCTAAAATTATGGGTGTTGAAGGAAAGGTTAAGATTAAAAATATTGGCACAAGGCATGGCGAAAAACTTTACGAATCACTTCTTGGTAGCGAAGAGGGTAGTAGAGCAGTTGACCGCGGAGATTATTTTCAAGTTCCGCTTGACGCCCGGGCGCTTGACTATCAAATATATTTTGAAAAAGGGCAAAGTGAGAGCTCGGTTGATTGCGCATACACCTCGCATAACACTCGTCAATTAAATGTAGAAGAAGTCACCAAATTAATTAGCGATTTACCTGAGTTTGCTAGATATAAAGAAAATTATTTAAAATGAATAAAACTCGAATTACTACAATTTTAGGCACAAGGCCTGAGTTGATTAGACTTTCGCTCATTATTGATAAATTAGATAAAATTTTTGAGCACAGATTGGTACATACCGGGCAGAATTCAGACACAAACCTTTCGGATGTATTTTTTAAAGAGCTTAAAATAAGAAAACCAGATTTGCATTTGGAAATCTCAAACTCATCTCTGGGCGCATTCTTAGGTAATTTACTTCCTGAAATTGAACTTGAACTTGAGAAAAATCCACCCGATGCAGTGTTAATCCTTGGTGATACAAATAGTGCTCTTGCTGGAATTATTGCAAAGCGTAAAGGTATTCCTGTTTATCACTTAGAAGCAGGTAATCGTTCTTTTGACCAAAATGTTCCAGAAGAGATAAACCGGCGAATAGTTGATCATTTTGCAGATTTTAATCTTGCTTATACAAGTAATGCTAAAGATAATTTACTTAGAGAGGGATTGCAGCCTCGAAACACAGCCGTAATAGGATCTCCACTTTGCGAAGTGGTTTCTAAGTTTAGTGATGTAATTAACTCTTCAAAGATTTTAAAAGATTTAAAAATTGAAACAAAAAAATACTTCTTAGTCAGTATGCATCGGCAAGAAAATATAGATAATCCACTTAGACTAATGGAATTGGTCCAATCTCTAAATGAAATTGCAAAAAATTTTAGCTCACCAATAATCATATCTACTCACCCAAGAACTAAAAGCAAGTTAGATTTACTTGCGGTAGAGATAAATCCACTACTAATTTTTCACCAGCCTTTTGGTTTTATTGATTATTGTAAATTGCAAAAGGAAGCCAGAATTGTTTTTTCAGATAGTGGCTCAGTGTCTGAAGAGTCAGTAATTTTAGGATTTAAAGCAATTACTATTCGTGACTCGATGGAGCGTCCAGAGGCTTTAGAAGCTGGTACTATAGTTATGAGCGGCATTAAAAAACAGGGAGTAATTGAGTCAATTTCTGTAATTGAAGCAATGCCTTTTTCAAAGTCCCCACCT
>Ga0114969_10000670_pt1 | contig 29654 bp, 31 predicted proteins | sample M_130807_MF_Meta_FD_87316 | JGI IMG/M metagenome (GOLD analysis project Ga0114969, IMG submission 87316) | Freshwater microbial communities from Lake Montjoie, Canada to study carbon cycling - M_130807_MF_MetaG | ecosystem: Environmental > Aquatic > Freshwater > Lake | place: Lake Montjoie...
ATGATGCGGTTCGATTTCTCCTCGATCACGGAATTGAGGAGCATCTGGGAGACGGCGAAGATCGCGACCCAAAGCAGGTAGACGAAAAAGCTCGGGGCCCATTGGCGGAGAAGGTCCGGAAGCCCGACGCGCTCCTCGCCGGTGGCCTTGCTGGGGTCGAGCGCGACCACCGGCGCCCGGAGCGCATCGATGCGCGCGACCACCGCGGGATCCAACCCGACCCGCCGGTATTCCGAACGACGGAATTCCTCGCCGAGCCTTCGCTGGACGAGGTCCCGCAGTTCGGTGTCGGCCTGGTTCCCGCACCAGAACTCGACCGCGTTGGTGGAGCCGGGACCGTAGCCGGGCGGGATGACGACGGCGGCGAACAGTTTGCCGTCGGCCGTGGGCAGGGTGCGTTCGCCGCCGAACCACGGGCGGAGTCTTCGTCCCAATTCCGCGGGATCGGCGATGCGCGCGAGTTCCGTGGGCAAGGAAACCTCCAGCAAGCTTGGACGCGGCGGGGTAAAACCGGGGACGCGCAACCAGTTGGTGCCGGCGGCCGTCTTCCAGGCCGCGAGGTCGAGTTCGCCGCCATGCCACGCGACGCCCTTGGCGTCGGTGGTCCGGATGTAATAAGAAAACGGCTCCGAATAGGGCCCGCGCCGCGCGTGGGTTTTCAACGCGTTGCCGAGTTCCTCGGCACGTTGCAGCGCCAGTTCCCCGCGGATCACGCTCCCGTAGCGACCCGTGAAATCGACGAGGACAAAATGCCGCGTCGGCACTGCCTTCCGCGCCAGGAACAACGGCACCGCCCCCGCAAACACCAGGATTGCCGGGAACAGACAAATGCCGAGCCAGAAGCCCTTCGTCTTCACGTTCTCGACGAATTCCCGCCACGCCACCAGCCATGCGCATCTCATCGGAACGACGCCTCCCGCGCCCCGGAGCCCACCAATTTGACGAACACGTCGTGCAAAGACGGCTCGGCGGCATCGAACGACCGCAACCGGACCGGCGTCTCGAAGCATGCGCGCAAGACGGCCTGGGGATCGGTTCCCTCGCGGAGTTCGACCTCCCATTGGCCGCCGCCGACAGCGTGGAGTGCCGCGACCGAAGGCAATGCGCGCAGGGGCGAGGGATCGTCCGCGGTCGCCAACCGGACGCGGCGCGGTATCAACCGGCGCGCCGCCCCGACGGTCCCGTCGAACAACGCGCGCCCCTTGGCGATCACGACGATCCGGTCGCACAGGCGTTCCGCGTGCTGCATCACGTGGGTGCTGAAAAGCACGGTCCGACCGCGCCGGCGCAGGTCCATGACGATCTCTTCCATGACGCCCTGGTTGACCGGGTCGAGACCGGAGAAGGGTTCGTCGAGGATCACGAACTCCGGATCGTGGGCGATGCTGGCGAGCACCTGGACTTTCTGGCCCATGCCTTTCGAGAGGGCCTCGGTGCGCGCGGTGGCGAAATCCTTGAGCCCGTACCGTTCCAGCAACTCGAATGCCCGTCGTTTGGCGGCGGCGCGGCCCATGCCTTTCAGCGTCCCGAAGTACGCGATCACCGACCACGCGCGCATCTTCTTGTAGAGCCCCTTTTCCTCGGGGAGATAGCCGATGCGCGCGCGGACCCCCATGGCCGAGGGCGCGCCGAGAACGGAGATGGATCCCGACGTCGGCTTCAGGATGCCGAGGATCATCCGGATGGTGGTGGTTTTTCCGGCGCCATTGGGGCCGAGGAACCCGTAGATGCAGCCGGCGGGAACCGAGAGGGAAAGATCGTCGACGGCGCGGAAGTCATCGTAGAGCTTGGTGACCCCGCGGAGTTCGAGCACGGCCGACGACATGGCTGGCGACACTAGCGGGGCGTGCCCCTCGGTCAAACTCCCCTTCCCCTCTTCTCGGCGAGCCCCGGCCCTGCTAAACCCGGCCCATGGAATCGCACGAAGTGCTGCGGGACGTCCTGAAGTCCACCTCGGCCAAACGGATTGCGGCGGACCTGAACCTCTCGCTGTCGCTCGTCTACAAGTGGACGGAGGCGCCGGATCCGGAATCCATCACGCAGTCGTTCAACCCGCTGGACCGGGTGGACCAACTATTCCGGAGCACCCAGGACCTGCGGTTGATCCATTGGCTTTGCGAACGCGCCGACGGGTTCTTCATTCCCAACCCGAAGACCGTGCCCGGACACCCGGACCGGTTGATGCCGGCGACCAACGAGATCGTGCAGGAATTCGCCGACTTGCTGGCGGTGGTGGCCACCGCGGCGGCCGACCACACGGTGTCCGCACCGGAGGCGAAGCAGATCCGCGCCCGGTGGGAAGAGTTGAAGACCGTCACGGAGGGCTTCGTGCGCTGCTGCGAGGAGGGGAATTTCTCGACGTTGAAAACCCGTTCCACGCCGCCCCGAGCCTAGCCCCGGTTTCCATTCCATCTCCCGAGTCCCGTGACCGAAGACCCCTCCGAATTCCGCCCGGCCCCCGATCCCGCCCTGCAGGAGGCCGCCGGCGCGCAAGCCCTGCGGCGATCGCTGCTCGTGCTGCTCCTCCTCGGCGGCTTTGCCGGGGGCGCCGTGTGGTGGCTGGCCCGCGATCCCAAAACCACCCATGCGCCGGGGGCCGGCCCCGCGACCGCACTCGGACGCATCGCTCCCGCCGCCACGTTTACCGATGTCACGGTCGCGTCCGGCATCCGCTTCCGCCATTCGAACGGCGCGACCGGGAACAAATGGCTGCCGGAAACGATGGGCGGCGGCGTCGCGTGTCTGGATTTCGACGGCGACGGCGATGCCGACCTGCTTTTCGTCAACGGCACGGCCTGGCCGGATGACCAACGCACGAACGCCACGCCCACGACCGCCGCGCTGTACCGGAACGACACCGAGCGCGGCGGCCCCCTGCGCTTCGTCGACGTCACGGCCGGTTCCGGCCTCGACATCCCGATCCAGGGCATGGGGGTCGCCTGCGGCGATTTCGACGGCGACGGGCGCGTGGATGTTTTCCTCACCGCGGTGGGCGGGGACCACCTGTTCCGCAATCTCGGCGGGGGAAAATTCGAGGAGGTCACCGCCGAGGCCGGCGTCGGCGGGCCCGTCGCCGGCTGGAGCACCGCGACCGCGTGGATCGACGTCGACAACGACGGCGACCTCGACCTGTTCGTCGGCGAATACGTCCAATGGTCTCCGGAGCTGGACCGGAAGGCGGCGACGGGAACGCCCGGCATACGGCGCGGGTATGGCCGGCCGTGGAATTTTTCCGGAGCCTTCCCGCGTCTCTATCGCAACGACACGCCGCGGGGCGGGCGCCCGCGATTCACGGACGTCTCGGCCGCGTCGGGTCTCGCGGTGCGGCATCCGGTCACGGGCCTTCCCCTGGCGAAGACGCTCGCCGTGGCACCCATCGATCTCAACGACGACGGCTGGATGGACCTGGTGGTGGCGAACGACACGGTGCAGAACCTGGTGTTCACCAACCGCCACGACGGGACGTTCGCGGAAATCGGCGTCCAATCGGGGATGGCCTTCGATGCGTACGGACAGGCGCGGGGCGCCATGGGCATCGACGCCGCGCGGTTCCGCAACGACGGGGCGCTGGGCATTGCCATCGGGAATTTTGCCAACGAGATGAACGCATTGTACGTGGCCCAACCGACGCGCGACCAACTGGTGTTCGCCGACGAGGCCACCCAGGAAGGCATCGGGCCGGCGAGCCAACCCCTGCTGAAATTCGGCCTCTTCTTTTTCGACTACGACCTCGACGGACGGCTCGACGTGCTGACCGCGAACGGACACATCGAGGAATCGATCTACCGCGTGCAACCGGACGCGAGCTACCGGCAACCGGCCCAATTGTTCTGGAACGCGGGCGGCGCCAAATCGTTCGTGGCGGTCGGCGCGGACCGGGCCGGCGGGGATTTGTTCCAGCCGTTGTCGGGCCGCGGCAGCGCGTATGCGGATTTCGACCGGGACGGGGATCCCGACGTGGTGATCATGCAGGTGGAGGGACCCCCGGTGATCCTGCGCAACGACCAGAACCTCGGGCATCACTGGCTCCGCCTGCGTTTGGTCGGGACGCATTCCAACACGGACGCGATCGGGGCCTGGGTCCAGGTGCGCGTGGGTGGCCGGACCCTCTCGCGGCAGGTGATGCCGACCAAGAGCTACCTTTCGCAGAGCGAACTGCCGGTCACGTTCGGGCTCGGGACGACGACGGCGATCGACGGCATCCAGATTCGCTGGCCGGACGGCAGGATCCAGATCCCGTCGGTGCCGGGCATCGACCGCGAGATCGAGGTTCGGGAACCGTAGGCACCGGTCGGCAACCGCGCCGGCCCCGGGGTGAACCACCCTACTTTGCCGACTGGGCCGCGCAGGCGGCGGCGAGATCGGCGGCAAAAGAGCGAACGTCGCTTTCGGTGGTGTCCCACGAGCACATGAGACGGCAACCGCCCTCGCCGATGAAATTGTAGAACTGCCAACCCCGCGCCCAGAGGGAATCGATGACCGGTTTGGGCAGATCGACGAAGACGGCGTTGGCCTGGACGGGGAAGAGAACCCTCGCGCCGGGCAGGTTCGCGACGAGGTCGTGGAGGAGGAGTGCCATGCGGTTGGCGTTGCGGGCATGGCGCAGCCAGGCGTCGTCGCGGAGCATTCCCAGCCAGGGCGCGGAGACAAACCGCATCTTCGAGCACAGTTGTCCGCCCTGTTTGGTGCGCAGGTCGAATTCCCGCGCCAACTCCCGGTTGAAGAACACCACGGCCTCACCGACGTGGATGCCGTTCTTGGTGCCGCCGAAGCACAGCACGTCCACGCCCGCCTGCCAGGTGATCTCGCGCGGCGCGCAACCCAGCGAGGCCACCGCGTTCGCGAACCGCGCGCCGTCCATGTGGAACCGCAATCCATGCCGCTTCGCCATCGCGCCGATGGCCCGCAATTCGGCCGGCGAATACACCGTCCCGACCTCGGTCGACTGCGTGACGGTGACCACCCGCGGTTTCGGGTAGTGGATGTCGTTCCGACGGCGCACCGCCTCGTCGATGCCCGCGGGCGTCAGGCGCCCGTTCTCGCCCGGAAGCAGCAGCAGCTTGGAACCGTTGCCGAAGAACTCGGGCGCGCCGCACTCGTCCCTCTCGACGTGCGCGACCTCGTGGCACAGCACGGAATGATAACTCTGCGTCGAGTGCGCGAGCGCGAGCGAGTTCGCCGCCGTGCCGTTGAAAACGAAGAAAACCTCGCACGGCGTCTCGAACACCTCGCGGATCGCATCGGCGGCGCGCTGCGTCCAACGATCGTTGCCGTAGGCCGGTTCGTGGTCGGCATTGGCTTCCTGCAGGGCGGCCCACGCCTCGGGCGCGATGCCGGCATAGTTGTCCGACGCGAAATGCCGGACGGGCTTGTGGGAAGGTTCCGTGCTCACGTTCCGCGCATCAAGCCCGGTCCCGGACCCCGCTGCAATCCCCCGCCGCACGGGTTCACTCGGGAGCGCGCATTTTCCACACGCGCCCCTTTCCCGGCGTGAGCCCGTTGGATCCGTTCGTCATCACGAACAACTCGCCGTCGGCATCCTCGCCGAGTGCCGTCACGTAGACCGGCCATTTCTCGGGTTTCGAAACCTCGATGGGCTCGATCGTCCAACGGGCCGTGCCGTCGACGGGCCGACGGGCCACCAGCAATCGCCCCTGCGGCATCGCCCACCCGCGCGACCAGTCGGCGCACACATAGTGCCCGACGAGCGCCGGCAAGGCCTTCCCGCGGTACACATGGCCGCCGATGATGCTCACCCCCACCGCGCCAGGATCCTTGCGCGGGCCGGGATGCCGGTACTCGGCAATCGGATCGACCAACGGTTCCCCACGCACCCCCGACCGAGCGCCGGGTTCCGGCGGGTTGTTCGGCGAGCGCGGATCGAAGCCATGGAACCCCTCGCGCAACGCCCAACCGTAGTTGCCCCCCTTCCTCACGATGTCGATTTCCTCGAACAGATTCTGCCCGACGTCCACGGCGAACAGTTCGTGGCTGCCGCCACGGTCGAACGCGAGACCCCAGGCATTGCGAAGACCGTAGGCGAAGATCTCCTGCCGCCCGCCCTTCCCATCCGCGAATGGGTTGTCCTTCGGGATGTCGAACGGCTTCGCGCCGTCGACGTCGAGGCGGAGGATCTTGCCCAGCAGGTTGAAGGTGTCCTGGGCGTTGCCGGTCGCGGGACGTCGTCCCTGGTCGTTGGCATTGCCGCCGTCGCCCACCGACATGTAGAGGTAACCGTCGGGTCCGAAGGCAAGCCGCGCGCCGTTGTGGTTCCGGTACGGCTTGTCGATCTCGAGCAAAACCCGTTCTCCGGACGGATCCATCCGCACCGTGTCCCCGACCTCCAACGCGAACTCGGACAACCGGAGCGTGCAGTCGTAATCCGCGGGTGCCGTCGCGCGCCGCGGCGCGTTGTACGCCACGAAAACCCGGTGGTTGCGCGCCACGCCGGGATGCGTCGCCACGCAGAGCAATCCGCGCTCGTCGAACGCGCCGTGGTTCAGGGCGGCCAAACGGCCCGCGAAATCCAGCACCGGAACCCCGCCGTCGGCCAACCGGCCGTCGCGACCCAGCAACCGGACGAACCCGGTCTGGTCGGCGAGCAACTTGCGGCCGTCCGGCAACGGCGCGACGGCAACGGGGGAAACCAGTCCGTCCGCAACCAGTTCGAGCGCGACCCGGGGAGCACCGTGCGCGGGCGACCCCGCGACGAGCAACCAAGCCAAGCCAGCGCTGGCGGCGGCGAGACGGCGAATCATGCGGGCGCGGTGGCCGGACGGTCAGGATGCGAAGATCCGGTCCATCTCGGAGCTGAGCTTTTGGAGCCCTTCCGGGGACCCTGCGCCACCCTGCTCGGCGATGCCCCAACCGTGGTAGCCGATGTCGTCCAGCGCCTTCATGATCGCCGGCCAATTGTTGTCGCCGGTGAGGAACTCGGCGTCGAACCCGGCCCACTTGCCCTGCTTGTCGGACTTCTTGCGGCTGTACTCCTTGATGTGGAGGGTGGCGATTCGCTTGTTGAGGATGCGGATCCACTGCTCGGCCCAGCCGTAATGGATGATGTTCCCGCAGTCGAAGTGCCAACCCACGTAGGGCGATTGGAACTCGTCGATGTAACGGGCGGCCTCCATCGGGCTGAGGAGGAAATTGTTCCAGACGTTCTCGATGGCGATGCGCACGCCAAGGTCCTCTGCGAACGGCAAGACCTTGCGGATCTCGTCCTGCGAACGTTGGTAGGCGACGTCGTAGGCCACGCTTTCGTTGACGACGGCGGGAACGAGCAAAACGGCCGGAGCCCCGTAGCGCTTCGCGTCCTTCAAGGACTGGCGCAGGCCCTCGAGACCGGTCGCGCGGACGGCCGGATTGGGATCCGACAACGGTTTGGCCCAATGCGTGTGGCAACAGACGCTGCCGGCCTTGAGTCCGGAAGCCTCGAGGCCCCTGAGGACGTCATCCTGGTCCATGCCCCCCATGGGTTCGACGCCCTCGTAACCGGCGGCCTTGACCGCGTGCATTTTCTCGAGCGTCGAGCCTTTGACCCCGACGGTGCCCCACATGATGCCCTTGCGGATGCGTCGTTTGGGTTTGGGCGGGTCCTGGGAGAGGACGGCGGGCAGGACGGCGACGGCGGAAGCCGCGGCGGAGGCCAGAAGGAACGATCGGCGATTCATGGTGGACGGAAGGTGAAAAAAAGGGGCGCCGGGATTGCCGGCGCCCCGAAAACGGAACGGATTCGGAAGGCGCGGCGCGACTAGACGAGCTTGGTCTTGCCGGGCTGGGCCTGCGGGAGGATGGGAAGGTGCATGTCCCAGGAAAGCACGTCGGGCACCAGCTTCTGCTGGGAATTGAGGGCCTGCTCCCAAGTCACTTCCTGACCGGTATAACCCGCCATGCGGCCCATCAGGCCGGCCAGCGTGCTCTGGGCCATGCGATCGCCGTCGTTGTGGAACTCGCCGGCACGGATCGACCGGTAGAGCACCTCGTGCTCGATGACGTACATGTCGCGCGCCTTGTCGCCGCGGTAGCGCCATTTCATCTGGTCGCCGCTCTTGATGGTCGGGTTGCCCCAACCGCTCACGCCCTTGCCGGTGCTCCCGAGCACATAGTCGCTGTTGTCGTTGTAACAACCGGCGATCTGGCGCTGCGCCACGATGCCGCGGGCGCCGTTGGCCCACTCGTACACCACGGTGACATGGTCGAAAATGTTGCCCTCGCCATTGGGATGGACGCGGCCGCCGTTCGCCGTGCATTTGATCGGCGCGACGTCCTTGAACGCCCAAAGCACTTTGTCGACGGTGTGGATGCACTGCTCGACGATGCCGTCGCCGCCCAGCCAGCCGAAATTCATCCAGTTGCGCATTTGCCACTCGAGGTCGCCCATGCCGACGGGGCGGGTGTGCGCGGGCGCCATGGGCTTCACGGGCCCGGTCAGGTAGGTGCCGTAGACGCCCACCACTTCCCCGAGCGCGCCGTCGTGGATCTCTTTGTAGAACGCTTGGCGCGGCAGGTCGTAGCGCCAGCAGTAGCCCGCCACCACGTTCAACTTCTTCTCTTTCGACATCCGGACCGATTCCATCACGTGACGGATGCCGGGGGCGTCCGTCGCCATGGGCTTCTCGCAGAAGATGTGTTTGTTCTTCTCGACGGCGTAGCGGAGATGGGTGGGACGGAATCCGGGAGGCGAGGCGAGGAGGACGACGTCGACCCCCGAGTCGATCACCTTCTGGTAGGCGTCGAGCCCGACGAATTGCTTCTCGACGGGGACCTGCACGCGGTTGCCGTACCTCTCGGAGAGGCCCTTGACGCTGCCTTTGGCGGGTTCCGGGAACGCGTCGCCCACCGCCGTGATGATCAAGTTCGGATCGGCATCCAGGGCATTGCCGGCGGCCCCGGTGCCACGGCCGCCGCAGCCGACCAAGCCGATCTTGATCGTGTCGGTGTTGGCGGCAAAGGCGCGTTCACGGATGAGGATGGCGGGGGCGGCGAAGGCAACCGCGGCCGCGGCCGAACCGGTGCGCAGGAAATCCCGGCGGGTAGAGGGCGAAGACGAAGCGTTCATGATAGGGGAAATGACGGCCCCAAGCCTTCGCCATTCACGCGAAGCTGGTCAAGCGGCCAACCTTGCCCGAATCCGGGGAGCACCCGCCGAACGCAATCACGACACCTCGGCGACGATGAACCGCGCGAATTCGTGGCGAAGATGGGGCGGGAGCATCGCCCGGACACGCGCGATGTCCCCGGAAAAATCCTCCGACATCACCTGCCCCACCGCATGCAACCGGGCGATCAGGCGCTGTTCGGCGAACGGAAACTCCAGATCCACGAAATCGCGCACCGGCCGCAACAGCGTCCCCAACACCTCCATCAACTCCGGGAACCCCCGGCCGGTCCGCGCGGAGATCGCGACGGCCTTGGGATACAGTTCGAGAAAGCGGGCCGCAGCCACGGGATCTTCCAGACGATCCACCTTGTTGAAGACCATGAGCGTGCTTTTTTCCGGGACGCCGATCTCCGCGAGGACCGCGTTGACCGCGGCGATCTGCTGTTCGGCGTGGGGATGGCTGGCATCCACCACGTGCAGCAGCATGTCCGCCTGGGCGACTTCCTCGAGCGTCGCCTTGAATGCCTCGACCAGACCGTGGGGCAATTTGCGGATGAACCCGACCGTATCGCTGAGCAAAACGTTCTGGTTGGTCGGAAGCCGCAGGCGACGCGTGGTGGGATCGAGCGTCGCGAAGAGTTTGTCCTCGGCCAGAACCCCGGCGCCGGTCAGGGCATTGAGCAGGGTCGATTTCCCGGCGTTCGTGTACCCGACGATCGAGGCGAGGGGCCATTGGTGACGCTGCCGGCCGGCGCGTTGGGTCGAGCGCTGCCGCCGGACGACGTCGAGTTCCTCGAGGATCTTCTCGATGCGCTCCTGGGTCTTGCGGCGATCCGCCTCAAGCTGGGATTCGCCTTCGCCCCCGATGGCGCCCAGACCGCCGCGCTGGCGGGAAAGATGGGTCCAATATCGCGTCAACCGCGGCAGAAGGTACTGAAGTCTGGCCAATTCGACCTGAAGCTTGCCCTCGCGAGTGCGCGCCCGGTGGGCAAAGATCTCGAGAATCAGCGCCGTGCGGTCGAGAATCTTACAGCCGAAGATCTCCTCCAGATTCCGGGTCTGGGCCCCGCTCAATTCGTCGTCGAAAAGGATCGTGTCCACCCCGGATTCGCGACAATGGGCGGCGAATTCGGCCGCCTTGCCGGGCCCGATGTAGGTTGCGGAACTGGGAACATCCAGACGCTGGGTGCCCTCCCCCACCACCACGGTGCCGGCGGTGGTGGCCAACTCGGCGAGTTCGTCGAGGGAATCGCGAACGTCCCAAGCGGAGCGAGCCTTGAGCTCGGCCCCGACGAGAAAAACGCGTTCGGAGCGGCGTTCGACGGTATCGAGGAGTGCTTTCACGTGTGATGGGCGGGCAAACTAGCGGAGGGAAGGAGGTGGGCAAGCGCGCGCAATGTCGGCGCTGGGGGGGGAACGCGGGTGTGTGGGAACGCGCAAAGCCCAGTCCACCAGAATTTACCCTTGACGGCGAGCACCCACTATCTGTTTACTCACCAACAGTTGGACCGATGTGTTGACCGTTGATAACGCCAACCCCGTTTCAAACGATTTATGGGCCACAATTTCCTGAAGCTTTTGGCTGCCGCCGCGACCCTCTCCGTGGCGACCTCGTCCTTCGCGGGTGTAGTCTACCAGATGGCGGGCGACCCGAATAGTTACAGCTACACCACGGCCGCCGAGTACGGCGACGAAGTAATTTTGGCGGGCACGGAGCGAGTCATCACCGGCTTTTCGTTCCACTACTACGCGAACTACACGCAGGCCGGAGCGATGACGTTCCGGATCTATGCGCAGGATGGACCGCTGATCGGTGGATTCGCTTCGCCGGGTTCGCTGATCGACTCGAGGTCGATCGACGTGATCTCCGGCGGAAAAGACGTTTCGATCGATTATGGATTGGATCTTTCGAACGTGATTCCCAGCCGTTTGACCTACACGGTTGAATTCGCCGGTCTGACGCCGGGAAACCAAGCCGGCTTGATCGCGCCCGGTGGCTCACCGGTGGTTGGACTCTCCGGAAGCGATTTCTGGGAGAAGACCGGCTCCGGTGCCAATGATTGGGCGCTCAAGGTCATCGCTGGCGGCACGCCGACCGGAAACTTTATCGCCACGATCACCGCGGTTCCCGAACCCGGTACGGTTGCCTTGATGTTGGCCGGTGCCGGATTGCTGTTGGCGGCTTCCCGCCGGAAGTAATCGCACCCGATAGACATCTTGCAGGTTCAAGGGCGCCTCACGGCGCCCTTTTTAATTTCACCCACTCCCTTTTTCTAATGCGCCAGTCGGATATGCTTTGCCCCATGTCACGAGTTCGGCATTGGCTTCCATTGGTGTTGGCGCTCTTGGCCCCGCTCTTGGCATCCGGACAGAATCCCCAGACGAAAGTCCGACTCCTGCTTGAGTCCCAGCGGATGGCCCCGGGAACCACCGTCTATGCCGCGGTGGAACTCCAAATGCCCGAGGGTTGGCATACCTATTGGTCAAACCCAAGCGATTCGGGAGATACCGGCCAACCGACCCGAATCGACTGGACCCTTCCACCTTTCCTGACGGCGGGCCCCATCGAGTGGCCCGTCCCGACAAAACTTCAGGAAGAAGCCGGTGTGGTACTGACCCTTTCGGGACGCGCAACATTGCTGGTTCCCATCCGAATCGCCAGCAATGCCCCCGCGGGGACCGTCGGCATCACGGCCAAGGTCAGGTGGTTGGAGTGCCAGAAATCCTGCGTCCAAGGTTCCGCTTTGATCCAAGCGAACCTAATCATCGACAACTCGGCCCCTCCGTCCGCGATTTCCGAGGCGTTCTCCGGATTCCGCAAGCAACTACCCCTTCCGCAGGTCTTCCCGCTCTCCTTCCGCTGGCTGGATCCCCCCAGCGTCAAGGCGCGTCGATTCGCCGTATCATTCAGGAACCCGGAAGGCGTCTGGGATTTTTTTCCGGAGCCCATCTCCGGCGGCTCGTTTTCATCCAGCAAGGAAGGACGACCGGGAAGTGACGGAATGATAGTCGTCGAGAAAAGTCTCGAGATGACCGAGGCCAAGTGGCCAGAGAGCATTCCGGGTCTCGTCGTGCGGATCGGTGAGGGAGGAAAGCCGCTGGCGGCCCATGCGGTTGCCGGCGCGTTCAATCCGGCACGGGAAGGTTTGGCAGCCATGGAAGCCGAGAGCGGCACCGCCGCCCCGTCGCTGCCCATGCTCCTGCTGTTTGCGTTCATTGGGGGACTGATCCTCAACATCATGCCCTGCGTGCTGCCGGTGATTGCCCTGAAAATCCTAGGGTTCGTTCGCCAAGGCCACGAAGCCCCGAAGCGAATCCGGATCCTTGGCCTCGGATATGGAGCGGGCGTCTTGGCCTCGTTTGCAATTCTGGGCGCCTTGGTGATCGCCGTGAAACTGGGCGGCAAGAACGCCCACCAAGGCATGCTGTTTCAGAATCCGATGTTCTTGGTCGCGATGACCGCATTGATGGTGTTGATCGCCCTGAACCTGTTCGGCGTCTTCGAGGTTAGCTTGGCCGGCGGTGCGCTCGATGGAGCATCACAACTCGCGTCCCGCGAGGGTATCGCGGGCGCGTTTTTCAATGGCGTGCTGGCGACCGTCCTGGCGACGCCCTGCACGGCACCCTTCCTGTCGGTTTCGATCGGATTCGCCCTGGGGCAGGACGCCCGGACGAACCCCGGGTTGATCCTGCTGTTTTTCCTGACGGCCGGTCTTGGCCTTGCGGCGCCCTATGTGGCCCTCTGCATGCAACCGCGTTGGCTGCGATTCCTGCCCAAACCGGGTGCATGGATGGTGCGTTTCAAGGTGATCATGGGCTTCCCAATCCTCGCGACGGGGATCTGGTTGTTCAGTCTCGCCGCCGGCCATTATGACTCGGACGGGTTGCTCTGGCTGGGGATGTTTTTGGTGACGATCGGGTTTGCGGCATGGATCTACGGCGAGTTCGTCCAAAGATCCAGGCGTCGGAAACTCATGGGTGCAGCCTTGGCAGCGGGAGTCCTGGCAGCGGCCTATCTTTGGATACTCGAATCGGAGTTGAACTGGCGCGAGCCGTCCAAAAGCGCTGGTACAAAGCTCGTGGGTTCCAAACGGCGTGGGAAACACAAACTGGACTGGGCCGACTGGTCCCCCGCGGCCGTCACCGAAGCTCAGGCAGCCGGGCGCCCGGTGCTGGTCGATTTCACCGCCGATTGGTGCAACACCTGCCAGGCAAACACGCGGACTGCCATCGAGGTGCCCCCGGTCCTGGCGATGCTCAAATCCATCCGCGCGGTGAGCCTAATCGGCGATTATACCCACGAGGATCCGGCCATTGCCGCCGAACTTGCCAAATACCATCGCCCGGGCGTTCCGCTGGTCTTGGTCTATAGCAAGGACCCGGGACGTCCACCCAAGGTGCTTCCGGAGCTACTTACCCGGGGAATGGTGCTCGAGGCACTGGAATGGGCTGCCAATCCGAAGTGATCGCCCGTCGGCGAATCATTTGCCCGCTGTCTGCGGCCAGATGACGTAGAGCACCAGATACACAAGAACACCGGTCAGGCTCACGTACATCCAGATCGGCCACGTCCAACGTGCGATCCTGCGATGTTCGGGAAAGCGTTGGTGCAACCCCCGGTGGATGCTTACCAACGCGAGGGGCACCACGGCTATCGCCAGCGTAATGTGGCTGAAAAGCATCGCGAGATAGGCGCCCTTGAGGAAATCGGGACCGCGGAATGGTGTATGTACCCCGCGGACGACCCAGAACTTGTGAAACAAATAGAGCACCAGAAAGACACACGACGTGGCGAACGCGGCAAGCATGCACCGCCGGTGCGCCTCTTGCCGGCCGGTCTTGACCAATACCAAGCCGAGAACCAGCAGACACGCGGCGAAACCGTTCAACGACGCGTTGATGAGCGGCAAATCGGTGGCTTTCATCGGGCTCCCTCCTTCAGTAGCGCCGCGACGGACCGCAGCACGGTTTCCTCGGCGTCAGGGGCTTCCGCCTGTACCATTGCCCTCAATCTACCCTGGCGATCCACGATCGCGAACGAGGCGGAATGTATGAACTGATCCTCGAGGCTCACTGGCTTCACGGCGTCGCTTTCGACGACGGAGAACTTCAAACCGGTCGTCGCCAATCCGTAGACAGCGGCTTTGGGTCCGGTCAGGAACAGCCAGTTGTTGGTCCCGAATCCATAGCGCTCTCCATAGCGCGCCATCACGGCGGGAGTGTCATACTCCGGATCGGCCGTCAGCGACACGAGCCGGACCTGCGCGCCGACCGGCAGGCGCTTCTGGATGCGGCGGAGCATTTGGCTCAACTGGTGGCACTGGCCGGGACAGCGTGTGAAGACGACATCGGCGATCCACACGAAATCCTCCAGCTGGGTGTTTTCGGTCCGCATCCCGAATTGGTTCGTCAGTGCGAACGAACCAATCCGGGAAATCACCGGCATGGAAGGTCGCTCGCGACGACGATCCCGGATGAAGACGGCCATGACGACCAGCATGGCCGCCACCAATCCCGTCCAAAGCATCCGGTCCAAGAACTTCACGTCCCAAAAAGTAAGATGGCCGCGGGCAATGTGCCAGCGGCAATCCGAATGGAATATCAGGCGGTCACTCGAAGCTGTTGCCACCGCCGCCGGCCTTGGACTTCTCGGCGAACCACTTGTCGAAGTCTTCCTGGCTGACCACCTCGAAATCGCCGCGCATCACCGAGTGTCCGCTGCCGCAGAGCTGGGCGCAGGTGACGACGAACTTGCCGATCTTGGTGGGCTTGAAATGTACCGGAATGCTCATGCCCGGGATCGCATCCTGACCCACCCGCAGCGCCGCCACCTTGAACGAGTGGATGACGTCCATGCTGGAGATCCGGCAGATGGCTTCGCGGTTCACCGGCAACTTGAAAGGTTCCCCCGCCACGCACACGACGTCGTCCTTCGCCGCCGGATCCTTGGCATCGATGCCGAAGGGATTGCCCTGCGAGGCTTCCGTCTGGATCTGGCGTCCCATCTTGCCATCGGGACCGGCAAAATGGGCGTTCCACTTGAACTGCATGCCCATGATCTGGAGTTCGATCGGGTCGGTCTTGGGATCGCCCTTGCCAACCGGCATTTCGTCGACCGCGTGCGCCCAGAGGGGAATGGCAAATCCGACCAGCAATACCGCCTCGATGAGGGCCACGCCGATCTCGAGATAGGTGGACATGCTGCTCTTGACACCGGTGTAGTCGGCCTTGGGGTTGGCACCCTTCCGGAACCGGAACAAAGCCAACACATAGTAGCCCATCCATCCGATGAACAACGCGAGCATCAACAGGTGGATGTACCCGATGAAGTCATCAATGCCCTGCGCATGGGACGAGGCCGGCGCCGGCATTCCAAGTTTTTGGAGGATTTCAGTCATGGCGAAGAAGTGGACTCGGAAGAAATTGAAAATCGGAACGGACCGCGGACATCAATGATGCTGCGGATCTTGGGATTCGCCCGGCAGGGGTTCGTTGTTGGCGCGGGCTCGACGGACGATGAAGACGAAAAAACTCGCGAAAGCGATCCACAGCGCCGCGACGAACGCCAGCATCGCGAAAATGCCGGCGTTCATTCCCTTGGCCAGCGCCGAGTCGGTCTGGCCGAAACACGAGGCGCAGGCCAGGGCATGCGTGGGAGCGAGACAGGCGGCACAAAGTGCCGCCAACCAGGGGATGGATCTTTTTCCGGGAATCACAGGAAGCTGATGTGCCTGAGTTTCTTGAGGAAGTAGCGGGTATAAGCCGCCAGCGTCGCGGCCGCGGCGAATGCCACGCCCGACCACGCCAACTCGCTGGTGCCGCCGCCGTCCCTGTAATTGGCGAAACACCAAGCCGAAAGCGTCATCATGAGCACGATCGACGCCGACAGGAAAACCAGATGGAACGCCTTGAGGGACATGATTGGCCTTCAGCGACTGTACAGCGCCTTCATTTCCGTGTTGCGGGGCATGTCGTTGCTGCTCCAGAGGGTCAGCGCGCCCAGCGCGAAGAAAAACACGCCCGTCACCGCGAGCATGCTGTAGATCATCTTTTTCTCCGAAAGCAGGTGCATGAAATAACCCGCCACCAAGAACGCTTTGATCGATGCAATGAACAGCGCGATCGTGATCGTCACCGCCATGCTCTCGAAGTGCACGTAATAGAGGCCCACGGTGACGACGGTGCCGACGAGCAGCGCGAGGAACACCCCGAGATAGACCCGGACGTGACCCGCGATGTCGTGGTCGTCATGGCCCGCCGCGGCGGGGGAATTGGAATGCGAATGGTCGCTCATGGAATCAAAGGAGATAAACCACGGGGAAAAGGAAGATCCAGACGAGATCGACGAAATGCCAGAAGAGGCCCACCACCTCGATGCGATTGGTAAACTGCTCCGGTTTGGTCTTCCACATCCGCGAACCGGGGAATGCGAAATAGCCCATCACCAGCGCGCCGCCGAGCACATGGAGACCGTGGAGGGCGGTGATCGTGAAATAGATCGCGAAGAACGGGTGGTTGCGCGGGATGAAGGCGTCGAGATGGGCGATGTCGGCCACCTTGGGCTTCAGCGTCACATGTTCATGCGAGGCCTCGGCGTGCTTGGCTCCGTGGGATTCCTTCTTCGGATCCGCCACGAACTCGACCGTCGCCACTTTCTCTTTGTTCAGGCGGTCGAGATTCCAGATGTCCGACAGGCTCCAAAAGCCCGGATGCTTGCCGTTCACCGCGAGGTGACCGGTATAGACTTCACCGCTCTTCAGGCGCAGTTCGTAATGGGTGAACTTTTCGTTGTACTCGTAGGACTTCACGCCGAGGAAGCCGAACGCGCAAACCAGCGTCACCACCATGTAGCGCCGGAAGGCCGCCAACTTGCCCATCTTCAGGGAGGCCCATGCCATGACCACCGTGACGGAGGACGTGATGAGCACCGCCGTGTTGAACGTGCCGATGGGGATGTTCAAGAGCCCATGGGGCCAACCGAGGCGCATCGCCGGCCAATCACCCAGCGGCGCCTGGACGCGCAGCAGGATGTAGGACGAAAACAGCGCCCCGAAGAGCATGATTTCCGACGCTAGGAACAGCCAGATGCCGACCTTCGCGTTGTAGAGCCCGGTATCCGGCCGGGCCTTGTCTGTGTACGGGATTTCCATGAAACGTCTGGGCTGGGGTCGAAATACTCAGGGTTTGCGATCCTGCGGAATGAAGTCTGCCGGGGCACCCGGAACGCTATATTCGTAGGGTCCACGGTAAACCACGGGTTCGGTCGCGAAATTGCCGTGGGGCGGCGGCGTGGGGGTCGCCCAATCCAGGGTCGTCGCTCCCCAAGGGTTGTCGCCCTCCACCTTGCGTCCGGACTTGATGCTCAGGAATAGATTGATGATGAAAGGAATCTGCGCCACGGCCAGCAACAGTGCCGAGTGCGTGATCGATTTGTTCAGATGGATGGCGATGTCATCGGCGCCGAAATAGGTGGTTCCACCGTCCGCCATGCGGCGCGACATGCCGCGAATGCCCTGGATGAACATCGGCGCGAACACGAGGTTCATGCCGACCAAGGACAGCCAGAAGTGAATCTGGCCCAGCACCTCGTTCATCCGCCGCCCCGTCATCTTCGGAAACCAGTAATATATTCCGGCGAACAACCCGAAAATCGTCCCGGGCGCCACCACGTAGTGGAAGTGGCCGATCACGTAGTACGAATCGTGGAGGAAAATGTCGGAAGCATTGAAACCCAACGGCAGACCCGTGAGGCCCCCGATGCCAAACATCGGCAGGAACGAGACCGCGAACAGCATCGGCGTGTTGAAACGGATCGATCCGCCCCAAAGCGAGATGAACAGCGCGGTGAGGATGATGACCGAGGGGATGGAGATCATCATCGTGGTGGTCTGGAAGAACGTCGAGACCTTCGTCCCCATGCCCGTGAGGTACATGTGGTGCGCCCAGACGATGAAGCTGAGGAAACCAATGCTCATCACCGAGTAGACCATGGACTTGTAGCCCCAGAGCGGCTTGCGGGTGTTGTTGGCGATGACTTCCGCGACAATACCCATGGCGGGAAGGATCAGCACGTACACCTCGGGATGGCCAAGGAACCAGAACAGATGCTGCCACAACAACGGGCTGCCACCGCCACTCACCGGGAGCGTCTCGCCGCCGACCACGAGGCCCGTCGGGAGGAAAAAGCTCGTGTGGAGGAGATTGTCCATCAACTGGAGGATGCCGGCGGCCTCAAGCGGCGGGAACGCGAGCAACAGGAGGAAACCGGTCACGAATTGCGCCCAGACGAAGAAAGGCAGCCGCATCCAGCTCATCCCTTTCGTCCGGAGCTGGATGATCGTCGTGATGAAGTTCACGGCGCCCAGCAACGAGGAGGAAATCAGGAGAACCATGCCGATCAGCCAGAGCGTCTGGCCGTTGAACGGACGGCCAAACTCCGCGACCGTCGCCAGCGGGGAATAGGAGGTCCAACCGGACTTGGCCGTTCCACCCGGGACGAAAAAGCTGCCAAGCATCAGCACCCCACCCCAAAAGAACAGATGGTAGCTGGCCATGTTGAGTCTCGGGAACGCCATGTCGGGCGCACCGATCTGGAGCGGCGTCACATAGTTGCCGAACGCACCGAACGCCAGGGGCACCACCCCGAGGAACACCATGATCGTGCCGTGCATCGCCCCAAAGGAGTTGTAAAGGTCGGCCGACATGATCCCGCCCTTGGCTCCCTCGCCGAGGATCGTCTCGAGCAGGTTGCCGAAGATGGCGACCGGTTTGCCGGGATTCGCCAACTGCAACCGCATGCACAGCATCAGCAGGAACCCGAACAGCAGGAAGACCAGCGAGGTCAGCCCATACTGGATGCCGATGACCTTGTGGTCGGTGCTGAAAACGTACTTTTGCCAGAAGCCCGGCTCGTGGTGGTGCTCCGCCTCGTGCCCGTGGGCCGATGCGTGCTGGGTGCTCGTCGCTGTGCTCATAGTGATGTCTTCAACCGGGGAACCGGCGCGCCGGCATCGATTCCTCGCGCGGCCTGCGCGATCGATTGGCCTCCCGGATTCCTTCCAAAATCATTGTCCCCGAACTCGGCCCGGGGAAGCTTGTCGGCCACCAAAACCCCAAGTACCAGGGGCAGGTAGAGGATGCTTGCGAAAAACAGGATCCGCGCGTCCCGTGCGCGCAGGCGCATCGAAAAGGAAACGGCGGCCGCTAGGAAACAGATCCCGAGAACCAAGGCCGTGGCCAGATAGAATTTGCCCGAAACTCCCATGAGAAAAGGGGCCAGACTGAAAGCCAGCAGCAACAAGGTATGGCGCACTGCCGTCGCCCCCGTCCGCCGCCCATCCGGGTCGACCGTCGGGAGCATCCGGAACCCGCCCTTCGCATAGTCCTCGCGGTAGAGCCATGCGATTGCCATGAAATGGGGCAATTGCCAGAAAAAGAGCAGCGTGAACAGCGCCCAACCGCCCGCGGACAAACGCCCGGTGGCCGCCGCCCACCCGATCAACGGCGGCAGGGCTCCCGGCACCGCACCCACCAAAGTATTCAGCACCGTGATCCGCTTGAGCGGCGTATAGACGAAGAGGTAGCTCGCCAAGGTGATCATCCCGAGCAACCCCGACAAAGGGTTCACGCAGGCGGTCAATACCAGCATGCCCGCCATCGACATCATCACGCCGACCACGAGCACGGTGCGCGGTTGCACCTCGCCTGTCGGCAGCGGCCGATGCGCCGTCCGCGGCATGCGGGCATCGTGTTCCCGCTCGAGATACTGGTTGAGCGCAGCCGCGCCCGCAGCCAGAAGCGATGTCCCCAGCAGCGTCTCCACCAACAAGCGGTAATCCATCGGATCTCGCGACCCGAGATGAAAGCCCACCGCCGTCGTGAGAAGCACCAAAGCCGAAAGTCGCGCCTTGAAGAGTTCCGACCAAATCGCGAATGCGCCACGCCCCTCGAAAGAGGTTGGGTCGGCCACGGCGATTTCGGCGTGCGTCTTCAAAAAAAGGGAATGTCAGGAAGCCCCGATCGGCTCCCCGGCCGCGGTTTGTATTTCGCCGCGCGTCGGGTCGCAAGGATTGATTGCCAATCGGCCGTTTCTTGCCCGACAAAGCGCGATTCCCAAAGTGACCCCGGTCAGCAAGGAAAGCGCCCCAATCCCCACGTGCGCGGTCGCCACCGCGTCGAGTTTCCCAGTCCAAATCGTCGCGGCACCCAACAGGCACTGCGCACCCAGCAGGATCGCCCACAGACGGAACCAACCCGACCACGGGCTAGCCGCCCGTCGCTGCCGGGCCGCGAGGGAAATCACGCCCGCCAGCAGCAGCACGGCCAGGATCCGGTGCACCATCTGCAGATGGATCTGGAAGGCCGTGACCGGCATGTCGTCGACGATCGATGTTCGCTGCTGGTTGATGCGCGCCAACGTGTCGGCATCCGTGGCGGGATAGACGCGGCCATAGGCCAAGGGAAAGTCGGGGATCGCCAGCCCGGCATGCTGTTGGCGCATCGTTGCGGCGACGACCAACTGGACCGACATCAATGCCACGATGCCCAGCACCTCGCGATGTGCGCGGACCGGACCCGTGCTTCCGGAAGGACCGCCGAATCGACGCCATGACGGCGACGTCGCGAGCGCCACGACACCGAGCAGGCAGAGGAAGATCTGCGAGGTGGTCGCGTGAAGGATTCCGAAAAACGTCGCCCCGGAAATCCCGAACACGGGGATGTCGTTCAACTTCACCCGGTAGCCTCCGAGGGCCCCCTGGAGACACACGACGGCCACGGCGGTCCATGCCAGGCGACGCAACCAACGGCGTGATTCCGTGGCTTGGACACAACCGGCCAGAACGAGGGTCAATGCGCCGACGGAACTGGCCACCACCCGGTGCGCGTGTTCCCAGAAAACGCCGCCTTGCCGCCATTTTTCGAACGGGAAGGCGAACATGTGGTGGCCATAAGTGGTAGGCCAATCCGGGACGGCCATGCCCACGCTTTTCGAGGTGACAACCCCCCCCAGGACAATCAGTGCCAGCGTGGCGGCGACCACGGCACACGCCAAGACATGGACCCAGAACGGCGCGGACCGCCGGATGGACAGGGAACTGGGACGTTCGGGGGGCATCGGGACGGGACCGCGGGGAATCGTAAGCGACATCGCCGACAAAAACACATTGCCGCCGCGGGGCAAGACCCCGCAGCGGCATGCATGGCGGAAGGCGTTACTTCAGCTCGATGGTGGCGTTCGCCGCGGCACCGGAATCCTTGACCTCGACCTCTTGGGTCACTTCGCCGCCCTTGAGATGCTTGAAAGCCAGCGTGTACTTGCCGGCGGGCAGTCCCTTGATCGCGTAATGCCCGTCCTTGTCGGTCACGGCGAAGAACGGGTTACCCACGACGCCGATGTAGCCGAACATCCACGGATGGACGTTGCATTGCAGTTTCACGAACACTTCGGGGTTCTGGAAGACACGATCCATGGGCTTGGCGCCGGGACCCTGCGCGGTGTTGAACGGCGTGTTGCCCGCGTCCGACTTCATGAAGTTGACGTTGTGCAGGAACGGATCGGAATTGGTGATCTCGACCGCAACGCCCGCCATGGCTCCCGAGACATAGGGTTCGTAGAGGCAACCCTTTTGGTCGACGACCGTCTTGGTGGCGGGCGCATCGAACTTCGTGCCCGACAGGCCGGCTTTCACGTAGACAAACACGTTGCCAAGGCCGTGGTCCGCACCCACGACGAAATGCCGGGTGGTCACGGTGCCACTGACCGCCTTGCCGCAATTGGCATCGGCCATCAGCGGTGCGATGGGCTTCTCGGGAGGCGGGGTTCCCTTGAGGGTAACCTTGCCGGTGACATCGCCGCCGAGAACGGTGGCAGCGGAGGCCGCGATCGCGGCCGCGATGAGGGATTGTTTCATAGTTTCTTTGGTCAAATGACTGCCACGAATCGCCGCACGCTAAGGACGAGTCCCCGGAGCGGCAAGCATTTCGTGAAACTTTTCACAAGCTCGATTGAAAGACGATGGCTGGGTTGCGGTATTCAGCGCTTTTCTTGGCGTTTAATGGCCTTCGACCCGGCGGTCCCGGCCCGCAACCGGCGCAATAAACGTCCCATTTCCAGCGCCGTCCCGGCGGCTTCCAACCCTCGGTTTGTCCCGGGGTCCAGACAACGCTCCCGCGCCTGGTCTTCCGACGCCAAAGTCAGGACTTCGTGCACGCAGGGCACGCCCGTCTCCAACTGCAGTGCCATCAACGCACTCGTCACTGCCTCGCCAATTTGCTGCGCATGGGTCGTTGCCCCCTGCCAGATCACGCCGAGACACACGATGGCGTCCGGCCGCCCTTCGCCGCGCCGCGCCAACGCCGCGGCTGCGACCGGGATCTCGAACGAGCCGGGTACGCGAACCTCCTCGACCGCCGCGCCGGCATCCGAAAGGACCCCCACGGCGGCCCGGCGCAGGCCGTCCACGAACCGGGCGTTGTAACGGGATGCGACGATCGCCACCACCAAGCCTCGCCCATCCTGTTTCCGAAGTTTGGCTTCCTTCAGCATCGGTTCACTTTCACAAAGTGTGCCCCATCCGGTCACGCTTGGTCTTCAGGTAGCGTTCGTTGTGAGGGTTCGGTTTCACCCGAACCGGCAGTTGCTCGACGATTTCGAGACCATAGCCCTGCAACCCGACCACCTTCTTGGGATTGTTGGTGAGCAACCGGATCGAATGCAGCCCCAGATCCACCAGCATCTGCGCGCCGATGCCGTAATCGCGCAAATCCATCGGAAACCCGAGGCGAAGATTGGCCTCCACGGTGTCCAAGCCCTGCTCCTGAAGGCGGTACGCCTTGAGTTTCGGTCCCAACCCGATCCCACGGCCTTCCTGGCGCATGTACAATACGACGCCACAACCTTCCGCCTCGATCCGCGCCATTGCAGCGTGCAATTGGGGCCCACAATCGCAGCGCCGCGACCCAAACACGTCGCCCGTCAGGCATTCGCTGTGAACCCGGACCAAGACCCCTTTGCGTCCGGCCGGCTTGCCCTTGACCAAGGCCAAGTGGTGCAGGCCGTCGGCCTTGGATGCATACAGGTAAAGCTCGAATTCGCCATAATCCGTCGGCATTTGCACCACCTCCAGGCGTTCGACCAGTTTTTCCTGACTCCGGCGGAACTGGATGAGGTCGGCGATCGCGCATACCTTGAGCCCATGTTTGCGGGCAAACTTCCGCAATTCCGGCAACCGCGCCATCGTCCCGTCGTCGTTGAGGATCTCGCAGATAACCCCCGCCGGACGGAATCCCGCCAACCGCGCCAAATCCACCGCCGCCTCCGTATGGCCGGCCCGCCGGAGCACCCCGCCCGGTTTGGCTCTCAACGGGAAAACATGGCCGGGCTTCCGGAGATCCGTGGGGGTCGCCGTTGGATCCGCGATCACCTGAATGGTCCGGGCCCGGTCCGCCGCGCTGATTCCCGTGGTCACCCCGGTCGCGGCGTCGACGCTGACCTGAAAATCGGTTTTGAACGAGTCCTCGTTCCGCGCCACCATTTCCTCGATCCCGAGCTGGTGCAGGCGTTCCGGGGTCGTGGGAACACAAATCAGGCCGCGTCCGAAGCGCGCCATGAAGTTGATGGCCTTGGGTGTCGCCTTCTCCGCCGCCATCACCAAGTCCCCTTCGTTCTCGCGATCCGCATCGTCGACAACGATGACCATCTTTCCCTTCCGAAGGTCGCCCAAGGCGGATTCGATGCTATCCAACGACTTTGACCGCATGCCGGGACGATAGAAGCGGAGTCCCGGGAGTGAAAGAAAGGTCGAAGACTGTCGGCAAGGTTGCAGGCGGCGCCCGTTTCCGGTTACTTTCCGGGGAAGCAGGCACCAGTCCCCGGACCGCGAATGCGGTTTCGAAGAGGCGGATGGATGTCTGGCATCAGCAGCGTGGCCGTCTACACCGCCAGCAATCGACACCGAAGGGCCCGCGTCAGCGCCGGCCTGCTGATGTACCGCGGCCGCGACGCCGAGTTGGAGGTCTTCATCGCGCACCCCGGCGGGCCATGGTTTCCACACCGCGACACCGATGTCTGGACCATTCCCAAAGGCGAACTCGAGCCCGGCGAGGATCTGCTTGCCGCAGCCATCCGCGAGTTCGAGGAAGAGGTCGGCATCAAGCCCAAGGGACCGTATCTCGAACTGGGCTCGATCCGTCAGAAGGGCGGGAAGACCGTCCATGCATGGGCCTTCGAGGGAGACCATCCCGACGACGAACCGGTCAAAAGCAACCGGGTCGACATCGAGTGGCCCCCCGGCTCCGGCAAATGGGGTTCGTGGCCGGAAATCGACCGCGCCGGGTTTTTCCCGGTCGCAGCGTCTCGGACCAAGCTGAAGCAGAGCCAGCACCCGTTGCTGGATCGCTTGGTGCAAGCCGTGGGCGCGTCCATTTGAGCGCCCGTACCGCACCTCAGCGCCGCACCAAGAAGTCGATCACGAAGACGTCCGCGAGAAACGGTCGCAACAGCGCGCCGAACGCCTTGTGGTCGGGATGCACGAGGTATTCGTCCCGGGCCTTTTCGGAGGCGAAGGTCAGCACAAAGGCGTGGGTCAGGCCCTTGTTGAGTCCCTCCGGACTGTTGTTCAGCCCCCATTCGTAGCGCTGAATCTGCGGGATCTTGTTCTTGAGGCCGGCAAAGGCGTCTTCCACCCGGCGGACATCCTCCGGTTTCGCGGTGTCCTTGAACCGGAACGCCACCACGTGGCGGAGTTCCGCCTTTCCCTTGTCCGCTTTCGCCTTTCCCGGCGGTGCCGCGGCAACTCCCATCGCCATCGAGGTCACCCAGGCAACCGCCAATGCCAGCCACATCGATTTCATCGGCCCGAAGCGTCCCCGAATCCTCGCGCGGTCAGCAACACATTCCCCACACGGCCCCTTCCCCTCCTCTGCCGGCATGTCGAAGGCCGTCCCGCCCCCGAATCCCACCGCTCGCTCGTTAGGCTTTTGCACTTTCCCGAGTTTCGCTGAAACTCAACCCCATCTGCAGCGATCTTGCCGTGAGGCGTGGGTCGGCGGTGGCGGAAAACCGGAATCCAAGTCGGCAAGGAACCATTCCATGGCGGAAGATCGGATGCAGCTTCATCGATGGGAGCTGAAGTACATCATCCCGGAAGAGCTGGCGCTCGGCATCCGGGAGTTCGTGCGTGCCTATCTCGACGTCGACGAGTACGGCATCGGCCGCCCCAACCTTTCGTACACGATCCACAACCTGTATCTGGATTCGGACGACCTCGCGATCTACTGGGGCACGATCAATGGGGACCGAAACCGTTACAAACTGCGGATCCGCTTCTACGGGGACAATCCCAAGTCGCCGGTTTATTTCGAGATCAAGCGCCGATCGAACGACGCGATCCTCAAACAACGCGGCGGGGTCAAACGCGGGGCGGTCGCCGCGGTTCTTGCCGGGCAATTGCCCGGCGCGGAAGACTTGGTTTCGGGCGATGCCCGGCAATCGGCCGCGATCCAGCGATTTGTCCAACTGATGGAGGCGGACCGAGCGACGCCCACGGCACACGTGTGCTACGAACGCGAGGCATGGATCAGTCCGTCGGACAACGCGGTCCGCGTGACCTTGGACCGCAACGTGCTCATCGCGCCGGAATTCAATGCCCGGTTCGAGGCGCGGATGGACGGCGCAAGCGAGGTGTTCGGCAAGCGGGTGGTCCTGGAACTGAAGTTCACGGGGCGTTTCCCGGATTGGTTCGGGGAAATGGTCCGCATCTTCGGCCTGAAGCAGGGATCCGCCTCGAAATACGCCGATGGGATTGCCACCAAGGGCGAGTCGCATTTCTATCGGCACGGGCAACAAGGGCCGGTACGGGCAGACCCGGCGGCAAGCGAAGCGAACCGCCGCGCACGCCTTGGGCGCATCGAGAGGCCTTTGGAAGGGGCATGACCAGCAGGGGAACGACACCATGATCGACTGGATACAACGGGGAAACTTCGGATCCGCCGCGGAAGACGCGGACGGCATGTTGCTGGGGTTGCTGTTGGCATTCCTCTGCGGCCACGTGGTGGCGTGGGTCTACATGGCCTGCCATTCGGGCCTCAGTTACTCGCGCTCGTTCGTCAACGCCCTGGTCGTGCTCAGCCTGGTGGTCAGCCTCGTGATGATGGTGATGGCGAACAACCTCCTCGTGGCCTTCGGATTGATGGCCGTCTTCGCGATCGTGCGTTTCCGCAACGTGCTGCGCGACACCCTCGACACCACGTACATCTTGGCCAGCATCACGCTGGGGATGGCCGCGGGCACCCACAAGTTCGGCACGGCCGTCGTCGGCACCCTTCTCTTCGCGGCTCTGATGCTTTACCTTCGGTGGACCTCGTTTGGCGCACGCCACCGCTATGACCTCATCCTCAACCTCCACTGGGGTCGCCCGCTTGGGGAATTGCCCGACCTCGGCGGATTGCTGGAGCGCCATTCGCGCCGCACTGCTCTCGCAACCCAACGTGCGGCCCAGGGCTACGAAGGTGCGGATCTCTCGTATCGACTGCTGCTCCGGGATGCGGGTCGGGTCGACGAATTGATGACCGAACTCAAGGTGCTCCCGGGCGTATCGCGCGCGAAGAGCCTCAAGGCCGAGGACGAATCCGAAGTCTAGCCGATGGACAAACTACCACAGATCCCCAGCCCGCCGGGCACCGCATTCCGGGAGTTCCGGATCCGGGTCGTGCCCTTCCTGGTCTTTGCCGCGGTGCTCGTCGCAACCATTGTTCTGTGGCGCCGTTACGTGGGCCCGGGCAGCTTGGTCGGCACCGTGCAGGCGACGCGGTCGGCCGTCGTCAGCACGGTCCCCGCCCGTGTTTCCGTGCTCAAGGTCCACCTTCTGGACCCCGTGGGACGTGGTCAACCGGTTGCCGAGGTCGTTCCGGCGGATACGGGGAGCGCCGATCCCCTTTCGAAACCCATCGTCCTCGTCTCCCCAATCGAAGGATTCGTCAGTTTCATCGGACACGTCGCCGGGGAGTCCGTGCTCGCGGGCGACCCCATCGTGATCGTGAGTGCTTCCAAGCCCGAGCGGATCATTGCCTACCAGCGCCAACCGCTGCGCCTCTCGTTGCGTCCGGGCATGGCGGTCGAAGTCCGCGCCCGCTCGTTCGGACGCGTTGCCGGCCAAGGCCAAGTGCTTGGGGTTGGCGCCCAGATGGAAACGATCCCTGCGGAATTGCTGCCGACCCGACCCGGCGCCGGTTCGGCCCCGGTCGAGTATGGCCAACCCGTTGTCGTCAGCCTCCCGGCTGGCCTGAGGGTTCTGCCCGGCGAGATCGTGGACCTCCGTCCGCTCCCTGGCGGACCGTGAGAACCGTGTCGGACCTCAATCCGACCGAGACATTTGGTCCCAAGGGCAAAAACCCGCTTGCGACCCCTCGGGTCCGGACCCATAAATCCGCGCAACTTAAAAGGTATATGGCTGATCTCGCAAACCGCTACGCCCAGAACATCACCGGCAAGTTCTACGTCGACAACCAGTGCATCGACTGCGACCTCTGCCGCGAGACCGCTCCGAACAATTTCACCCGCTGGGACGACGGTGGTTACTCCTACGTCTTCAAGCAGCCTTCCACGCCGGAGGAAGAGGCTGCCTGCAAGGAAGCCATGGAAGGCTGCCCCGTCGAGGCAATCGGCAACAACGGCTGATCCCGGAAAACCCTGCCAAGCGCCCGCGCTCGGCGCAAAAGTGCCCGCCCAACCGGCGGGCATTTTTTTTGGCACGGTCCGATCCGGTTCAGACGCCTACTTCCCGAGGCAGAACGCACTGAATATCGTGTCCAGCAGGTCGTCGGTCGCCGTCTTCCCGACCACTTCGCCAACGGCATTCGCTGCCACGCGGATTTCCAGCGCCAACAAGTCCAGGGGGACCCCCGACTCCATCGCCGCGATCGCTCGCTCCATCGCGGCAGCCCCCCGCGCCAGCGCGTCCCGATGACGCGCTCCAATCGCGATTTCATCCCCCGCCGCCGACTCCCGGCCACCGGCCGCCTCCATCGCGATGCGATCCCGCAGCGCGTCGATCCCATCGCCCGAAAGACAACTTGCCGTGACGCCATCCGTCCCGGGTGGCACGCCGATGTCCGACTTGTTCCATACCACCACCGTCCGTGCGGCGCCCAACTCGGCGCGCAATGCGTCGTCGTCGGCCGTCCAACCGCGGGAGGCATCCACCACGTGCAACAAGAGTTCGGCCCGTTCCGCGGCAAGCCGTGCACGGCGTATGCCCTCCACCTCCACCTCGTCCGCCCCTTCGCGGACGCCGGCCGTGTCCACGAGGACGATCGGCCAACCCCTGACCGACGCGGTTTCCTCGAGCGTGTCGCGGGTCGTGCCGGCAACCGGGGTGACGATCGCCCGATCCTCGCCAAGCAAACGGTTCAGCAGGCTGGATTTTCCCGCGTTCGGAAGGCCGACGATGGCAACGCGAAGACCGGTGCGCAGGATGCGGCCCTCGTGGGAGGTCCGAAGGATTCCCCGGACCAATTCCAAGGCATCCCGCATGCGGGCGGCCAACAAACGCCCTGTCGAGGGTTCGATGTCCTCGTCCGGGAAATCCAGATGGGCCTCCACGTGCGCGAGCACCAACATCAGCGCATCGCGCGCCTCGTGGATCTTGCCGGACAGGTGACCCTGCAACTGCGCGAGCGCCACCCGCGCCGAACGCTCCGTCCGGGCATGGATGAGGTCCGCCACCGCCTCCGCCTGCGCCAGATCCAACCGCCCGTTCACGAACGCCCGGCGCGTGAATTCGCCGGGCTCGGCCAGACGCGCGCCGGCTGCAAGCACCGCTTCCAAAACCCGACGCGACACCAACACGCCGCCGTGACAACCCACCTCCACCGTGTCCTCGCGGGTGTAGGTGCGCGGTGCCCGCAACACCGTCGCAAGCACCTCGTCCACCACGGCCTCGCCCCGAATGATCCAGCCGTGGTGGACGGTGTGGCTCGGCACTTGGTCCAAGGGGATTCCCCGGGAACCGCCGCGAAAACACCGGTTGGCCACCGACAATGCCGCGGCGCCCGAGATGCGGATCACCGCCAAACCACCCTCGCCGGGCGGCGTCGCGATCGCGGCAATCGTATCGGCAGGATTCATGGGCTAGCGGGGACACGCCCCCTGTTCCGGATCTTTTCCCTCGAGCCAAAGGTGCGCCTTTTCGTAGCTGCGCTTTCCGAGGTAGTGCAGCAGCTCGCCGGAAGTCCCGGCCGGCAACCGCCGCGCCGCTTCCTCAACCCGACGCAGGGCCTCCGCCAACCCGGGTCTCGGGCCCGGGGCCCCGCTGCCCGCCACACCTTCCAAACCCACCAGCGCGTCCAGCAATTCCCGTTCGACGACGTTCATCTTCCACGATGCTACGCGAGCCGCCGCCGAATCCAAGCGGGTGCATTGTCACCCGTCCGATGGGGTGCACGACGGAATCGTTGGAATGTGGATTTAGGCGGCCAAGGCAAGGGAGTCGTTGCGGGCCGAGGCGGCATTGGCGCGGTCGACCCAGAAAGCATCGAGCCGGCGGCTCAGCAGGAG
>Ga0114969_10000672_pt1 | contig 29618 bp, 23 predicted proteins | sample M_130807_MF_Meta_FD_87316 | JGI IMG/M metagenome (GOLD analysis project Ga0114969, IMG submission 87316) | Freshwater microbial communities from Lake Montjoie, Canada to study carbon cycling - M_130807_MF_MetaG | ecosystem: Environmental > Aquatic > Freshwater > Lake | place: Lake Montjoie...
AGAAGACGTAGAGTTTGCCGACCGCAAAGACTTCATCGCCCTCATCACAAAAACAAAGGCTGCGATTCAGCATTTGATAGATTCTTTTGCGGCTGGCAACGTCATTAAAAATGGCGTTCCAGTGGCCATTGTAGGCAAACCCAACGTAGGCAAATCCACCTTACTCAATGCGCTACTGAACGAAGAAAGAGCCATTGTATCCAGCATCGCCGGCACCACGCGCGATACCATTGAAGACGAAATCAACATTAATGGCATAAAATTTCGCTTCATCGACACAGCTGGAATCAGAGAAACAAGCGATGAAATAGAAAGCATAGGCATTGAAAAAACCTTTGAAAAAATAGCACTGGCCAGCATTGTATTGTACTTGCTCGATCCATCAACACCCGAAGAAGAATTGGCATCTCTGCGCAAATCCTTCTCCGAAAAAAGCAACAGCGATCGCCGCAGCTTAATTTTTGTATTCAACAAAAGTGACCTTGCTATGCCAAGCGTCAGCGAAAGTGACGACGTCATTTTCATATCTGCCAAAGACAAAACAGGCATTGACAAAGTGAAAACCAAAATTCTTTCACTGGTGAATTTAGGCAAGGTAAAAGTAGGCGACATCATTGTATCCAACAGCCGACACTACGACGCACTGTCGCGCGCCCGCATCAGTCTTGACACCGTGCTGAAAAATCTCCACTCTAAAATTCCTACCGATTTAATTGCCATCGACATCCGCACCGCAATGCACGAACTCGGAACGATCACAGGCGAAGTATCAACCGACGACTTATTGGAATCCATCTTCAGGAATTTCTGTATCGGAAAGTAACCACCACAAAACAACGACAATCAAAAGCAAAAAAAAGCTACAAAACTCTTTATAATCAAGGGTTTTCAAAATTTCATGCCTTATATCAACGTACGGATTTTCGCATCAAATAAATTGCGCTCTGCAACAACTTTGTAACCTAATTGTACCTCAATATCATAAAACCCTTTGCTGTTACAAATCATCATTTGAAGGTCACGTGGGTAAGGTTATTTTGCCAGAGACTTCTATAACACAAAAACATTTTATAGTAAAACTCTTCTTGACATTTAAAAGAATGATCATAGCAAACGAAAAAATCCCTCCAGTTTCCTGAAGGGATTTTCATTTCGGGCGAAGTATGGGACTCGAACCCATGACCCTCGGTACCACAAACCGATGCTCTAACCAGCTGAGCTAACATCGCCGTATGGGTGCAAATGTAAAGAAATTCTGCTTTGCCGCAAACATTCTTCTAAATCAAAAATAATTTTATCGATTTTCTGCCCAACTAAACCCACCTTTATTCCCTATTTCTGAGCAATATCAATAGCCCTTGGCTGCTAATTTTACTATCTTTAAGCCACATGGAAAAAAGACGATTGAACATTGAAGGAATGGATTGCACCAATTGCGCCCTAACCATTAAAAAAGTGATGGAGAAGCAGGGTGCACTTGATGTTTCAGTGAGTTTCACAACAGGAGAAGCTGCCTTTTCAGCCGACCAAAAAACAGTACCGAATATTGTTGCCTCCATTGGCAAATTAGGATATACTGTAGTGCCCGACAACAATGACCAAAACGGAAGCGCTTCGGCGACGGTGAAACTCAAAAACATTTTGATTTTTTGCGCTTTGCTTACTGCCCCCCTTCTACTACATATGTTTGCTGCCGACGACAGTTTGCTCAACAACCCTTATTTTCAGTTGGTTTTGTCGACTCCAGTCTTTGTGATAGGCTTTGTACATTTTGGAAAAAGTGCTTGGGGTTCTGTAAAAGTAGGACTTCCCAATATGGATGTGCTCATTTTCATTGGCGTTACCTCAGCATATGTCTACAGCTTGGTAGGTACTTTTGCTTTACATGGCCACCACAAATATTTGTTTTTTGAAACCGCAGCATCCATAGTAACCCTTGTATTGCTTGGCAATTGGATAGAGCAACGCGCTGTTAAGCGCACCACAGGAGCCATTGAAGAATTGACCAAATTGCAAAAAACAAAGGCAAAAGTGTTCAATGGATTGTTGAGCAAAGAGGTATACACAATCAAAAACGCCAATGAATTGGTATTGGGAAACATCGTTATTGTGAGCGATGGCGAACAAATTCCAGCCGATGGCATTGTAAGTGAAGGCGAATGCTGGGTTGACGAAGCGATGATTTCAGGTGAAAGTTTGCCTTTGCTCAAAAAGCTGGGCGACCAGGTCATTGGAGGCACACTTTGCACTCAGGGCAATGTAAAAATAACGGTGAACCGCATTGGCAAAGACACAACGCTGCAACAAATTATTCAGCTCGTAAAAAGTGCACAAGAAAACCAACCCAACATACAACGGCTGGGCGACAAGGTGAGCGCCATCTTTGTACCAGTGGTGTTGGCCATTGCGTTGCTTACTTTTACCATCGCCTACTTTTTTGTTCACCTGTCGTTTGAAACAGCGATGATGAACAGCATTGCGGTGCTCGTAATATCTTGCCCCTGCGCAATGGGCCTCGCCACACCAACGGCGGTGATGGTTGGCGTGGGCAAAGCGGCAAAGCTCGGCATTTTAATCAGAGGAGGAAGTACGATAGAACGCTTGTCGGAAGTGACCTACATGGTATTTGACAAAACAGGAACGCTGACTACCGGAGATTTTAAAATCAAAAATTTTAATCTACTCGCTCACCTTTCTTTGCAGGAGGTGCAAAATATAGTATTCTCATTGGAAATTCAATCGGCACATCCCATCGCCAAGTCGATGTGCCGCGAATTGAAAGAAAAAGCGGCACTACTTTCATTTGAAAATGTACTTGAAGTGAAAGGGCAAGGCATCAGCGGCACTTACAACAACAAGCAGTACAACATCGCTACAGGCTTAGAAAACGGAAGCATCGACCTTTTTGAAGACCAGCAGCGCGTGGCTTCTATTGAGATTCAAGACGAATTGAAAAGCGACGTGAAGGAGGTCATTCTTCAGCTTAAAAAACAAGGCATTCAAAGTGTGATGCTGTCGGGCGACCGCAAAGAAAAATGCGAAAATATTGGAAAAGAAATTGGCATTGATTTGATATACAGCGAACAGAAACCCGCTGACAAATTGAAAGTTATTGACGCATTGAGCGCGAAAGGAAAGGTCGCCATGCTTGGTGATGGCATCAATGATGCGCCAGCACTAACGAAAGCACATGTAGGCATTTCCTTTGGAGGAGCAACAGACGTGGCACAAAATTCGGCGCAAGTTATTTTACTCAACAACAAAAGTTTAAAACAATTGGGAGAGGCCATTTCCTTGTGTAAAATCACACTTACAACCATCAAACAAAATCTCTTTTGGGCCTTGTTTTACAACGTATTAGCGATTCCTATAGCTGCATTTGGATGGCTACTCCCCATCTTCGCCGCCATCGCCATGGCTTTCTCCGACATTATTGTTATTGGAAATTCTTTGCGCATAAAGTCAAAAACACTAAATTGAACCCGATTTGGCACTAAAGCGCAACATATTGTTTTTAAGCAGTTGGTATCCACACAAGGAAGATCCTACCTTGGGCATCTTTGTGAAGCGCCACGCCGAAGCTGTTAGTAAAATACACAACGTTTGTTTGATATACGTGCGTGGTACTCAAAATCAAAAAGCACATTTCGAAAGCAGCATCAATGCCGACCATGGCGTTACTGAAATTACAGTTACTTTTAGAAAAAGTCACAAGAAGTTTGGCATTGGCACCATCATTAATTGGTCGCGCTACTACATAGGTCATCAGTTGGCATGGAGGGCTGTAAAAACCATGCGATTTAAACCAGAACTCATACACTTAAACATTGCTTTCCCTGCTGGAATCGTGGCGTCAAGCTGGCGATTTTGGAAGCGTTTGCCTTTTGTTGTAACCGAGCATTGGACGGGTTATTTGCCCGAAGACCCGCAATACAAAGATTCAGTGTTTCGTCAATTGGTCACCAAAATGACCATAGGTGGGGCTAAAGAAGTGGTGACGGTTTCGGGCGGACTCAAAGAAGCCATGCGTGCACACGGACTAAACAACAAGTACAGTATTATTCCAAACACCGTCGACACCAACTTCTTTTTTTACAACACCCCTATCGAAAGTCGTAAAAATTATTTTTTGGTGGTGGCCGATCTATTGGACCGACAAAAAAACATCAGCGGCATTATTTTGGCGATGAGCCATTTGCGTGAAAGATACCCAAACACTGAACTCAAAATCATTGGACAGGGCGTTGACAAACAGACTTTAATTGAACTGGCGGCAAACCTGAACATAAGCGACAGCATTCATTTTTTAGGTGTGCAAGAACCGGTGGTGGTGCGCAATCATATGCAAGAAGCACTTGCTACTGTATTGTTCAGTCACTTTGAAAACCAACCCTGCGTGATTGCCGAATCTTTTGCCTGCGGAACGCCTGTCATTGCCACTGATGTTGGCGGCATTAAAGAACACTTGCTTCCTGAAATGGGCTTCCTCATTTCAGCCGGCGATAGCGAAGCATTGCTCAATGCCATGCAAAAAATTGTTCGCACTAAACCCTTTGATCCGCACGTGATCAGACAATATGCCATTGACCATTTCAGTTCTCTGAAAATTGGCGCTAAATTCGACGAGCTCTATCTTAAGTACTGCAACATTGGCGATTAAAAAAATCATACAAAACTACCGTTCGGGTGTTAAAGAAGATTCCTACAAAGGAAAATATTTAAAAAATCTAAGCTCAAGCTTTATACTCAACATTGGCGCAGTAATCATTACCTACCTGACCAACTTGGTGTTGACAAACATTACCGACAAAGCCGAGTACGGAGCTTACGTTGGCATCAACAATATGGCGAATATGCTCGCACTGTTTGCCCCCATGGGACTGAACATTCTGATTTTACGACAACTTCCTGAATACAAAGCCAAAGAAAACTATGGCCTCATAAAAGGCTTCAATCGCTTCAGTATTCTCTCTATTTTTATTTTCTCAACAGTCATTACGCTCATTGCCATTATTGTTTTTACCAACTTTGATTTGATTCATGGCGTTAAAAACAAAAACTACATTGTGATCGGACTCTGCTGTGTTCCCTTGCTCTCACTGCTTGGCTACTTTCAAGGTGTGCTCAATGGTTTGAAACACATCGGCAAAGCGCTCATTAGCGAGAAAATCATTCGACCGCTGCTCATTGCCGCCGGTAGCACACTACTGTTTTTTCTTTATGCGAATCCTGATGGCGGCGACCTACTCAGTGTTTTTCTTGTTTCATCGATCATCGTATTGGCCATCGCCTATTTTTTAATGCAGCGCGGACTGAAGCAAGAAATACCCAATCATCAAGCCGAATACCAGCGTCTTTCTTGGATTAAACAGGGATGGCTCTTTGTGCCGCTAAGCGCCCTATCAGTCATCAACTCGCGCATTGACATACAAATGATAGGCATGATCATGAGCGAAAAAGAAGCGCTGAACAGCATCGCCCTTTTCAACGTAGCAAACAAAGCGGCGATGGGGCTCGGACTCGGACTGCTTATTTCCAACTACGTACTCGGACCCTCTGCTTCTGAATTATTTCATACAGGTCAACAAGAACGATTGCAAAACATTGTCACAAAAACATCGCGCATTGTTATGCTGTTGAGCCTGCCTCTTTTTTTGGGCCTAATCTTTGGCGGCTACTGGTTACTCGGTCTTTATGGTCCTGGCTACAACGAGGCCTACCCTACTTTACTGATCCTTATTTTTGGTCAGTTTGTCAACGTTGCCACAGGAGCAGTTGGTTACCTTTTAATACTCACCAAAAATGAAAAATACACCATCATTGGCATGGGCGTGAGCGTGGTGATTAACATATCGCTGAACCTTATGCTAATCGACGATTACGGCATTGAAGGTGTAGCAGTTGCCACTGCTGTATCACTTGCCGCTTGGAACCTCATTATGCTGTACTATCTCGTTAAAAAAACTGGACTCAACCCTACTCCTTTTAAATTCAATGGATAAGTCGCATTTGCATCCTCACTTTTTAATTGTAGGCGCACCAAAATGCGGTACCACTTCGCTCAACAATTATTTGGCGCAACATCCGTCACTGTTTTTAGCGCCAAAAGAAATGCATTATTTTGGCAGTGATCTGCACATTAAAAATCAAACTGACAGCAACGCTTATTTCAACGCATTTTCACAAGGCGAAAATAAATTGCGTGGCGAAGCTTCTGTTTGGTACCTCTATTCACAAACGGCCCCGCAAGAAATACTTGAACAGCTCGGCAAAATAAAAATCATTATCTGCTTGCGCCGCCCCGATGAAATGATTTACTCGCTCCACCGCGAAAATATATTCAACGCTGACGAAGACGAAAAAAATTTCGAAGAAGCACTCGCATTAGAATTCTACCGCAAAGCGAATCAAAAAATTCCCAATTCAGCGCGTTTCAAACAATGTTTACTGTATAGAAGCAATGGTTTATACAGCGAGCGCATACAATTTTACCTAAACACATTTGGCGCCAACAATGTGCACTTTGTGCTGGCTGAAGACCTTAAAAAAGATCCCTTAGCAGAAACCAACAAAGTGCTTTCTTTTTTAGATCAAAGTGAACTGAACGCGCTTTCAGCCGATATGCACAACACTGCCAAAACCTATACATCAATGGCTGTGCACCAAAAATTTAAAACTGCCAGTGATTGGGAAAAAAAAATAGTGCGTTTCTTTTTGCCCTCTAAAAATTTGCGCGAAAAAATATTGCAACGCATCTACAACAGCAACATAAAAAATGAAGTTCCGGCAAAGATGAGCGATCATTTGCGCCATGAACTGCAACTCTTTTTTAGCGACGACATTAAAAAAACGGCGAAACTCATTCACCGCGACTTAAACCATTGGATCAACTGATATGTGTGGCATCTGCGGTATAGTACATTTTAAAAAAGCATCATTCAGCACCCCAAAAGTGCTGGAACAAATGAACCGTTTGATCGCCCACCGCGGACGAGACGACGAAGGTTTTGCGCTCTTCACTGCCGAACAATCACAGCCATTTTTTGGTGATGACAGCGCGTCCAATTTAAACGAAGCACATTTACCTTTTTTGCCAAAACAACATATTTCTGCCGCCGATGGCAACTGCGAAATTGCACTGGCACACCGCCGCCTGAGCATTCTCGATTTGTCTCCTACTGGGCACCAACCCATGTCGACAAGCGACCAAAAAACATGGATCACCTACAATGGCGAAATTTACAATTACCTTGAAATTAAAGAAGAACTGAAACAAAAAGGACATTCTTTTTTTTCAAATTCTGATACCGAAGTCATTCTCAAAGCCTACCAAGAATGGGGAACGCAATGCGTGCAGCGCTTCAATGGAATGTGGGCTTTCGCATTGTACGACAGCCACAAATCACTGTTATGGTGCAGCAGGGACCGCATAGGCGTGAAACCATTTTACTATTGCCATGACGATGATAAATTCCTTTTTGCTTCTGAACAAAAAGCACTTCTGCATTCTGGACTCATTGCAAAAAAAATAAATGCACAAGCAGCTTTCGACTACCTCAGTTTTAACGAAATTGAAAACAAGCCACAAGGCATGCTGCAAGGCATCATTGAATTAGCTCCTGCCCACCACCTGCTCTTAAATACCAAGTCTGGGAAAATTTCCATTGAAAAATACTACACTTTAGAAGTCAACAACAGCATTGAAAAAGTTGACCCTATAAAGTCGGCAAAATACATTGAACAAATTAGTGAGCACCTGCAAGCCTCCGTTAAATTGCGCCTGCGCGCTGATGTGGAAATTGGCTCTTGTTTGAGTGGCGGACTCGATAGTTCTTCCATCGTTGGATTAATGCATCACTTGCAACCCAACAAAAAAATACATTTATTCACGGCAACCAGCATCGACAAAGCCATCGATGAAAGTCAATGGGCAAAAAAAATGGTAGACTTTACCAATGGACAATGGCACACCACGCAAGCCACTTCTGAGGAACTCTTACGCGACCTTGAAGAACTCACCATGTGCCAGGACATACCCCTCTTTTCCACCAGTACTTATGCCCAATGGCGCGTGATGCAACAAGTGAAGGAAGTTGGAATAACAGTGGTCCTCGACGGTCAGGGAGGTGATGAAATTTTTGCGGGCTACGAGCCACACCGCTATTTCTTAAACAATGAAACACACAAAAATTGGAACAAAGCCTGGCTCAAACACCACGGATTAAAAAAATTACCAGCTGCAGTTCTCCAAAAGATGTACCGCACAAAATTCGCTGATTTCAATACCATCAACAGTGAATTATTTCAGCGCTGTGCACCAACTACTTTTGCGGAATTTAAAAACAACCAGCAATTTACACTCAACGAAAGGTTGGCCTACGAATACGAAAACAGTTCCTTAAAATCATATCTCAAATGTGAAGACCGATGCTCGATGTGGTTTTCTGTAGAATCACGCGTTCCTCTTGCCGACGACCACGCGCTTAGTGAATTGCTTTTCTCTATTCCAGGAGCTTATAAAATTCAAAACAACTCGCTCAAATATTTGTTGCAATCTGCTGTTACAAGTGTTGTTCCAAATGACGTGCGCATGCGCAAAGACAAATTGGGTTATGTCACACCAAACAACCAATGGATATTCAATATCAAAAACGAAGTAAAAGATTATTTCAGCGCTGACCTCAGCGAATACATTGATGTAGCAAAGCTGCTAAAAGACTACGATAAATTTTTCGACCAGCGCCAAAGTCCCGAAAACCGCCGCTTATTCAAGTTCATTTCATTCGCGATCTGGAAAAAAGTCAATGCCCTCCAATAGCTTCTTATGGAAGATAAAAAAGAAATTACGGTAAAAGAAAACCACGAAGAAAAAGTATTTTATGAAGGACCGCACTCGAGATGGCGCGAGTTTCTATTTATAAACACAGTGGTCTTCGATTTCATCAAAAGTTTTAGAACTCTGCATTTTTTAGGACCCTGTGTCACTGTATTTGGTTCGGCACGTTTCAAAGATGACCACAAATATTACCGCCAGGCACGCTCCATGGGTGCTGCAATAGCCAACAGCAATTTTACCGTAATTACTGGGGGCGGACCGGGCATTATGGAAGCTGCAAATCGAGGTGCAAAAGATGCCAACGGAAAATCTGTGGGATGCAATATTGTTTTGCCTCACGAACAAAAACACAACCCCTATCTTGACGAATGGGTGAATATCAAATACTTTTTTGTGCGCAAAGTTTTGCTTACCAAGTACTCCCATGCCTTTGTTGTTTTTCCAGGTGGATTTGGCACGCTCGACGAATTCTTCGAATCTGTTACACTGATACAAACGGGGAAAATAGCACATTTCCCAGTGGTGGTGATGGGACTTGAATACCACAACAAAATCCAACAACACATCCAATTGATGGTCAACGAAGGTACTATCGCACCAAGAGACCTTGATCTGGTGCTCTTCACTGACTCTGTTGAAGATGCCATGGCACATATCAACAAGCACGCTAGCAAACGATTTGACGCTGCACCAAGAAAAAAATTCAGACCATTGCGCTTACTATGGGAAAAAATTTCATGATTGCGAACTTATTTATTCACTGCCCAACGATTTCAATTGCCCTATTACTTCTACAACTTTGTTCTCAAAAGGCTAATTCAAATCTCCAATCTACTGTTTGTTTCGACAATTAAAAGAACAAACTGAAATCTACCAATAGCTATTTCACTGCTAAAAACAGAAGCAGATGAATCCAGTAAATACCCAAACTGAATATTGTCGATCTAGTACTCATCACCGACAGCGATCTCTTTATCCATGAATACACTTTTCGTTCATGGCATAACAAAATACATTCTGCAATGGAAGGAAATGGCACGCCAAAGATCGCGCTGAACAATATCCACCATCACTTCAAAAAAACACATCAATACAATCACTAAAATTCTAAAATCGAAAAAACTATCATTAAGAAGAAGCGCTGCGACTTCGACACTTTTAATACCCAACTATTCAATTTTTAAGGCTGGCACAATATTTATCTATATCTACAAATGGATAAATCATAAAAGAGTTTTTGTTCAACACTAAAATGGCGAAAATGGGTAAGGACAAAATAACGAAACAAAACACCACTAACTCTTGGTTTTATTTTACCTTAACTCTACTGCTACTTCTCATTACTTTCTTACCACTAAGACTCACAAAAAATATAAAAATAAAAACCACAAACTATCCTAATCCGGCACGCAAGGCAGTGCTTTGGATGCTCAAAAATGTTGATCCCATAAACAAAGCATCCATGATACCAAAAGGGAAAAATATTGGAGCAGCTTGGAATTTTACCGAAGAAAAACAAATCATTACACGAGAAAAAGTTGAATACAGAATGAGTGCAACACTCGGCTTCAGAGCTGTTAAAGAAATAAAATTTTATAAAATATCGACAGGAGCACTAAACGATCTCGAAAAAACCACCGACCAAGATTACATGATGGTTAATCAACTTGGGCTAAGCGATAAGATTGGCCATATTGGTTTTTATGACTCAAGTGGTATTAATGAAAAAAGTTTTCAAAAACCATATAGTGAAGCAACGGAAAATCTCATCAAGAATAAAGTACGCGTTTTAATCGACTTCTGCTGTTCCAACGCCAAAATGATAATGAAAAAAAACAAAGATAAGCTCAAACTATTGGCCCAATTATTACTTGAAAAGAAAGTCCTCTACCTCATATATTTAGAAAACATTTTGGGCAAAAGAGTACCCTACGAAAGTGGCATCTTTACTAGTATTCATCAACAATAAATCTTTAAAAAATGACAAACACAATTTTGATCATCGACGACAATGTGGAAGTTTGTGGAAATATTTCCGAACTTCTAAAATTAGCAGGTTATCAAACTTTTACTGCACAAAATGGAAAAAGCGGATTGCAACTGGCACACGAGCACAAACCCAATTTGATATTGTGTGACATTGTGATGCCTGAACTCGACGGATATGGAGTATTGCGTGCTTTAGACAATATACCTGACATGGAGCACGTGCCATTTATCTTCATGACTGGAAAATCTGACAAATCAGATTTCAGACGAGGTATGGATTTAGGCGCAGATGATTACTTCATGAAGCCATTCAACGGAGACGATTTACTAAAAGTAGTGGCTACTCGTTTGAAAAAGAAAGGCGCAATGCAATCAGTAGATAACCACGAACAACAATGGAACAAACTGCTTCATAGTACAAAATCGTCAAATACCATCAATAGTTTACAAGAGCATAGAACGATAAAAAAATTAAGAAAAAAAGACATGCTTTTTATGGAAGGTGATTCCTGCAATTTCTTGCATTTCATCATTTCAGGGAAAATAAAAATATTCAAATCAAATGATTTCGGAAAAGAATTCATAATAAACATATACAAGAATGGTGATTTTCTGGGGCATATTTCTTTGCTCGAAAACAGCAAACACAAAGAATCGGCAATGGCAATTGAAAACACAGAAGTAGCCTTAATTCCAAGAGAAGATTTCTTTCAAGCCTTGTACTCGAACCAAGAAGTAGCAATGAAATTCATAAAACTAATGTCAAAAGATTATGCAGAAGCGGAAGATAAATTATTGAAGTTAGCTTACGATTCTGCACGAAAAAGGGTAGCCGAAGCAATACTATACGTGTCGAAAAAACACAACCATTCCGACAGCGACAATGTATCTTTTAGCATTGACCGCGAAAACATTTCATCACTTTCAGGCATCTCACCAGAATCTGTAAGTCGAAATCTCAGCGACCTTCGAGAAGAAGGCTTAATAGAAACAGGAAATGGCACACTAAAAATTCTTAACGTAAAAAAACTTATGACTATTAAAAATTAAGAGTACAAAACAACGAATCACATATGGTCCATTAATGTTAATCCTGCGCTAATAAAAAATGTCATGAAAAAAATTGCATACGGGTTAATGGCAGGAGCAGTCATGCTACTCATCTCACTCTTGCTAGGAATGTTAACACATCTTCTACTTCCAGAAATAGAAAGCGAATATAAAAACACCTGTCTTTTTCGTCCGTGGTCAGATCCAAGTATGTGGTGGTTCTTTGTTCACCCCTTTACTTTAGCCCTAATTATGGCTTTTGTATGGTCAGAAACAAAAGACCTTTTTAAAGACAAACTCAACTCTGAAAGAGGTCTACACTTTGGCTTTCTATTTTGGATTATCTCACTACCGGGTCTATTGATGTCCTATTCTACTTTTCCTGTGACTCTTATGATGGCTATCACTTGGGCATTATCAGGATTGATTCAAGTCCTATTTGGCGGATACTTTTTTTCAAAAACGATACAATGACCATTGCACAACGAATAAGAAACATATAGTCCTACGTAAACTTCCTAATTGAAAACAGCATAAAAAAATGAGTAGTAATGTAATGAAATATCATTTTGAAAAAATTCGAATTGCTATTTTGACTGGCGTTATTCTTTCCGTTATTTCGTTAAAATTCTCCTATTTTACACATTTCATTACATCAAAATTAGATCAAAATTATAGCAATACTTGCCTCATGAGGTCTTTCGTAGATCCAATTAGATGGTGGTTCTTTGTTCAACCTTTTGTTATATCCATAATTATGGCCTTTGCATGGAATTCCATTAAAGAAAAATTTAAAAACAACTTCAACACTGCACGTGGTCCACTTTTTGGACTTCTATTTTGGATCATATCCCTACCGAGTTTATTGCTGTCATATTCAATTTTCCCAATATCACTTTTGTTGACAATCACATGGGCTCTGTCAGGATTATCGCAATCAATAGTGGCTGGATTTATATTTTCAAAAACAATAGAATGAAGATAAGATATCACATTCTTTCACATAAGTTTGCTTGATGAGGTAGCCCCCACTTATGAAACGAAAACGCGCATCAAATCAATATTATAAACTCATTACTAATATGGATAACAGACCTCGGAAAGAAGAAAAACCCGAAATAATTTCCCCGCCGGACTCACCAATACTGACTCCAAAGGAACACGAAATCAGTCCACTGCCCAATGAAAATTCTCCGGAAATGCCAAAGCCAGAAATACAACCTGCTATACCTCCTGATTTTAAACCCATGCTTTAACAAATCAAAAGAACCGCAGTACCTGCGATTCCTTCGATTTAAAATATAGTACAAATAATTTCCTTAATCATTGTAAGCCCAAAAATAGAGCGCCGCAATTAGCGCTTTTCAAATTGTATTAGGCAAAAACTTGTAAATCAATTTCAATAATATTTTCTACTTTTGTCACACCTGGAGCCAACCACGCTGTTCTCTCAGCCTCTTTCTTTTCAGCGTAGGACCGCACTTTTCCTGAAAGAGAAACTACTGACCCTTCTACTAGGACATTCACTTTATCAGCATCAACAGTAGCACTGCGGTGAAAAGCTGCAGTGATTTTTCTTTTTATTTCTGAAGGAACAAGTTTTGGCCTAAGTTTGATGTTGTTCAACACACCAACCACCCCCATCAAATCTTTCACCATGCTCTTTGCCGCATTCCTCTGAAACTCCCATTCTACTTCACCTTCTAGCGTAACCCAACCATCTTCTACTTTTATCTTAATTTTATCTTCCTGCATTGCACTGTGCCACTTCAAAGCATTGAGTACAGCTTCAGCAATTTCGCTATCACTCTTTTTACCATTGGAATCTAGCTTCACATCGATATCTTCTGCCACGGCCTTGACACCCACTACTCTTTTAGCAGCTTTTTCAGCCGAAATCTTTTTACTGTAACTATCCACTTTTCCAGAAAGCGTTACAACACCATTTTTTACAGCAACACCAATTTCAGTAGCTTTTAAAAAAGGCTCCCAATTGAGTTCATCCATTACGTCTTTTTGAATTTCAACATCTGTTTTCATAAAAATAAATTAATAGGTTAGTGAGGCAAAGTAATCAGAAACAGCTGGTTAGACCCATGACCCAAATCAAAAATAAATATGCATTTCATCAATAGTCAATATATCTGATAATATATTTGATTCATTGTGATGACTGTCATTTATTCTATTGAAATTCTTTTGCTTCTTTAGTGTGTCGCGGAGGATATTTTGCCTTTGTAATTTGAACGCTTTACTTATGAAAACAATTCTGGTTCCCATTGATTTTTCAAAAAATGCCCACAATGCATTGAATTTTGCCATAGGCATGGCAGACAAAAAAACAGCGCAACTCTTACTATTGCATGTTTGCCAACAAAAAGAAGGAAATACAACTAGAGCAACAAAACAAAAAAAAAACAGACTTGAAGATTTATGCGACAGCATTAACAAACTACAAAAAGTACAATGTTCAACACAACTTGAAGAAGGTATAGTTACCGATTGCATTGAAAAAACGACTACCGAAAAAAAAATTGATTGGCTCGTAATGGGCACAAAAGGAGCAAAAGGCGTGAAAGAAATCTATTTTGGAAGCAACGCCAAAAGAGCCAGTCAAAAGGCGCATTGCCCTGTGATCATAGTTCCCAAAAAAGCCCAATACAAAGGCATACACAATATCGCGTTCTATTGCAGTTATTACGACGTTGATATATCTCTTTCAACCTTGATGCAAATCATTGAACTCGCACAATTTTATACTGCGCATATTTATGTTTTTCAAATCAACGACGAAGAGTGCACAGTGCAAGAAGAAAAAAAGCTATTCGAAAATTTCAAAAAGAAAGTAAAGAGCGCAACTAAATTCAAAAACATAGAGTTTCACCTCATAAATGGAAACGACGACGAAGCTAGATTAGAGCGTATTTTACATGAAACGAGCAGTGACCTACTTGTCATTTCGGCAAACAATAGACTCATGATGGAGAAAATATTTGGCGAAAAAACAAAAAACAAAGCCATCAATCGTCGACAAATTCCGCTAGCGGTGTACAATAGCATGCACTAACCATCCCATTAAGTACACTTATTCCTTTCTATTTTTATATCCATTTGAGCAGTAACAAGTCGTGTTGATGCGCAAGGTCAGCGTTTTTAGGATAAATGCGAAAACCATATTCATACACGCCAGATTGATCAATGGGAACTACAGTTGAAAAAGTCAATTTATTTTTCACCAAGCCCCCCCCCGACAATTGTTTCTTAAAAATTATTTTATTGAAATCAGCATCTCCTACCCTCTTATCGATAAACACCACCTCAACGCCAATGTCATCTGGAAAAAGTTTTCCAATATCAACAGTAAGACTTGGCTGAAATTCTTTTCCAAGTGGAAACGGAAGTTTAGTAGTACCAACAAAATCTGGAGAGACAACACTTAAGCTGTTCCAATTCGCACTCACCCTGCTTTTCCATTGAATAAGCGATTTCACCAGTGCAAAATGATGAGCGCCCATTTTTTTATTTCTTTCAAAAAGCGGAAAATAAAATTTCTCTTGGTATTCTTTGAGCATACGATGCGTTGTGAAATAGGGAGCAATATCGGCGATTGAATGTTTCATTTTTTCGACCCATTTATCAGGAATTCCACTGCTGCTTCTTTCAAAAAACAAAGGGGTTATTTGCTGTTCAAAAATTTGATAGAGTAGATCTGCATCTGCTTTATTGCGCACGTTGGGCATACTACAATTCGCAGGTAAAGCCCAACCGGAATCTGCTTTGTAGGCTTCTGCCCACCATCCATCCATCACGCTGCAATTAAGCACACCATTCATCACCGCCTTCATGCCACTGGTTCCCGATGCTTCATTTCCTGCAATGGGCAGATTGAGCCAAACATCAGCACCTTCAGTCATTATTTTGGCCAATGCTATATCGTATCCTTCTAAAAAAACAATGTGATTTTTAAAGCGATCCTGTTGCGAAACCTCCACCACTCTTTTAAGCATTTCTTGTCCCTCGAGGTCCTTTGGGTGCGCTTTTCCTGCAAACACAAAAACAATTGGTTTCGATTTATTAGAAAGCAAAGCTGCCAATCGATCCAAATCATGAAACAACAATGTAGCACGTTTATAAGTTGCGAATCGGCGCGCAAATGCAACAAGCAGCGTTTGCTCGTTTAAAATATGTTCTTCATCAAAATGAAGATCCTCCCCTTTTGCCACCTGGAATTTGATCCTTTGTATTAATTTTCTTTTCAACTGCAAATGAACATTCCATAGTGCGCTGTTCTCTACTTTGTATATTTTTTGCCACAATGCGCTTGTCGAAAGTTGTTGCGTGAATTCTTTTTCAAAATTATCAGCGTACAATTGCTGCCATTCATCGGCAGTCCAAGTGGAATAATGCACACCATTGGTAACATGACTGATACTCAACTCTTCCTCCGCATAGCCTTTCCAAAGAGCAGAAAATATTTTACGTGATACTTTTTCATGTAAATCACTCACTCCATTGGTTTCTTGTGACAATCGAGTCGCCAAATAACTCATTGAAAAAGTTTCATCAGAGTCATCAACATTTATTTTTCCTAGTGCAAGAAAGCGTTCCCAAGAAATATTCAACAAATTGCAGAGGTAAGAAAGGTATACTCTAAGCAAATTTTCATGAAAGCGATCGTGTCCAGCAGGTATTGGCGTATGTGTTGTAAAAAGCGACGAAGAGCGCACCATTTCAAGGGCCTCATCAAAAGATAAATTTTGCTCTTGCACTAAAAACAAAATTCGCTGCAAGCCGGTAAACGCAGCGTGGCCCTCATTGCAATGAAAAACATCAGCTTTTATATTCAATGCGCGCAGTATTTGCACGCCACCAATACCAAGCAACATTTCTTGTTTGAGGCGATACTCCTCATCACCGCCGTACAAATTTTGCGTAAGGGTGCGGTCCTCAATACTATTTTGCTGAATATCGGTATCCAGTAAATAAAGGGGAATACGTCCCACTTCTACTTTCCACACCTTTGCTAAAACGGTGCGACCTGGTAGCGTAAGCGCAATTTTAAGCCACTGTTTATCGCTGTCGTACACCGGCAACAAAGGAAGATTGGTGAATTTTTGTCTTTCTTGAACGGTATGTTGCGCGCCATCAACAGCTACTTCTTGCTTGAAATAACCACTTCTATAAAGCAATCCAACAGCTACCAAATCGGCACCACTGTCGCTGGCCTCCTTTAAATAATCACCTGCCAAAATACCCAAGCCTCCCGCGTACAAATGCAAGGTAGCGCAAACACCATACTCCATGCAAAAATAGGCGACTTTGGGTTGGATTTTAGCCAAATTGAATGTCATATATAACTCAAAATCGGCATGCACTTTATTCAGTCTTAAAATGAAAGAAATATTTTTTTCAAGATTTTCCATTTTCACAAAATCCAAAGCATTTAATAGTGCCGTTGGATTGTGATCCACTCTTTGCCAAAGATCAGCATCAATGCTTGCAAAGAGTTCACGAGCTTCATTGTTCCACGACCACCACATGTTTTTCGCCAATGTTTCCAGCGCTTTTAATTTTGCTGGAAGTATTGGCTGTACAAACATTTTTCGCCACACAGGTTTGTTTTCTTCTTCCACACTTGTCTCCAAATACATATCGATCTCATGCACTTTCGGCGCATGAACAAACTGTGCAGCGCGACCTGCTGCTTTGTTTAAGGCAATCGCGAATGCTCTTTTATAATTGTCAATAACCTGTTTCCACGAAGTTATTTTAGACAATTCATAAGCAGCATCAGTACTACTTTTATTGCTTTGTGCTACGATAAATTCTTTTGTCGTGTTCACTATCGCTTGCGTAAGCTCAAGGTCGCTATCGTCATTGCGATGGAGTACAGCAATGCCATCCGAAATACCTTCCGTCTTTCCTTTCATAAAACTTCCAAACCCACTTAAATCAGTGGTAATAGTGGGCACATGAAAAGCCAAACTTTCTTGTGGAGTGTATCCCCAGGGTTCATAATAGGAAGGAAAAACCGATAGATCGAAACCGATCAATAAATCGTAATAATGCATATTAAAAATACCATCATAGCCATCCATATACGCTGGAACAAAAATAACCTTAGCTCTATTGCTCGTGGTATTGTCGAGGAGATTTCTTTTGATGCGATTGAAAATCAAATCACTGTCAATACCTTGCAAACAATGGGTCAAACAATTGGGGCCTTCTAATTCAGAAGCCAGTGGATTAAACATTTTCTCCAGCAAATCTTTTCGTGGACCCGTATTGTGGGCAGGCACAAAAATAAAAGCAATGAGTTCCTTACCCTGCTCCTCTGCGTTGAGTGTTTCTAAGGCATCAATAAACAAATCGATGCCTTTGTTGTGAAATTCGTAACGACCACTTTGTATCAAAAGCAAAGTATCATCGGCAAATTTTTGGCCCAGTAAAGCTTGCGCCACCGACAGTAATTTCTGTCGAGCCAATGCCCTTTTTTCTTTGTATGCAGAATCCGATGGAACTATCGCTTCGTCAAAACCATTGGGTGTTATCACATCGGGCGCTTTCGCTAAAAAATGAATGCATTCCTTTTCAGTAATCGAACTCACTACCGTAAAGCAATCCGCTGCAGCAGCAGATCTAGTTTCCATTGAATGTTTTGCAACAACATTGAAATCGCGAGCAGCGGTGGCAGGAAGGTATTCTTGCATTTTAGAGTAAAACTGCCGTCCACTGCCCGCAATACATCGCCCCAAAGTAGTAGCATGCGTAGTAAAAACAGTGGCGATTTGTGGAACCCTTTCTTTAAGGTAAAGCAATCCAGCTCCACTCAGCCACTCGTGAAAATGGGCAATAATTTTATCGCTAAAAGTAAAGTAGTAGTGGTAAAAGCATTCTATTACTTTTCCTGCGGCATAAGCAAAAAGCGTTGGTTCAATATAATCCCAACCTCCTGATAAGGAGTCAACTTGATGCTCCATCCATAGCTTTTTAAAAATGTCGTCTTTGTTTTTGTAAAACGGAGAAAAGTCAACCAATAAAACGATGGGGTTTCCCGCTATTTTCCATCGACCTACCTTTACATTCAAACCAATGCTTGCCGCATGCTGCTTCCACGACGAGAACATTTTTTTGTCCTCCATAAATTCGCTGTGCTCTGCTGACCCCTTATAGATGTCGGGACCAACCATTAGCAGTTGATCTTCGCGCTGACGCTCAAGCGTTAATACTTTAGTGCTAATGACGGTATGGATACCACCCACTTTATTGCAAACTTCCCAACTGATTTCAAAAATATAGTCTGGATAACGTTCTAATTCTAACATAGTTGATGGCCACACTGAAAAAAAACGCAGCCCAACAAGGTACGGCCAACACAGTGACGCTAAAATGACTGCACTCAATGGCATTTGTGACGCACATCAGCGTAAATTATTTAGCTTTAAGCCATTGAAAAACTTATTGACTATAGCCGCCCTTCTTGTACTCGTTGCTACTTCCTGCATGCAAGGGGTCGCTGACAAGAAAATAGCCCTGCAGACAATGGGCGTTTTCCCGCAAAAATTTAAGGATTCAATCGCCGTTGCTGTGCATCGCTTTTATGGTTTTGAAGTGGTTGAACTGACGCAAATCCAAATACCAGAGCGCTTCTTTACCAACGTGAAATCTCCCCGCTACCGCGCCGACTCTATTATAGCACTATTGCGGACAGAGAAACCCGATTCGGTAGACTATGTTATTGGACTCACATCAGCAGATATCTCCGTTAGCAAACGCGATAGTCAAGGCAATATACGCCAACCACGCGCGCGTTATGCCGACTGGGGTGTGTTTGGATTTGGCTACATTGGTCAAGCGGGTTGCGTAGTATCCACCTTTCGCATCTACCATAAAAGCTTGGCAACAATAGTGCTTAGAATGCAAAAAATAGCTTTGCACGAGATCGGCCACAACCTAGGATTGGCACACTGCGCGAACAACAATTGCTTTATGCGCGATGCGGCCGAATCCATAAAAACCATCGATCAAGTAGAAATGAACCTTTGCGAAAACTGCAAAAGTAAAATTCAGCTAAAGCACTGAAATACAGACTTGCCTGTAAGCAAAAAGCAAGCTGTTCGACCAAGTACCTTTAAAAGTGCTAACACCCTGTTCTTACTCGTGTATTTCCTTACAAATAATACCCGATGGAACAATAAAAGCAAGACTTTTTAAGAAAGTGCTTTATATCTCTTTTTTTTCCTGAAAAAACTGTACTTTCGACCCTTTGTCATTTTTGAGAGATGTCAGTTGAAATTCGAGTAAAAGTTAAACAAATATTTTCAGCGTACCTGGAGCAGCACAGCCACAGAAAAACTCCTGAACGATTTGCCATACTTGATCAAATTTACTCTCAAAAAGGACATTTTGAAATAGAGTCGCTCTATGAAAAAATGAAGAAAAAAAATTACCGCGTGAGTCGCGCTACCTTGTACAATACAATGGATTTGCTGCTCGCCTGTAATTTGGTTAGAAAACACCAGTTTGGAAAAAATCTAGCGCAGTTTGAAAAATCACACGAATTCAAGCAACACGACCACCTCATTTGTACCGAGTGCGGAAAGGTGACTGAATTTTGTGATCCGCGACTGCAAAACATAAAATCAACCGTGGGAGAAATTTTAGACTTTGATGTTATGCATCATTCTCTTAACTTGTACGGCGTTTGCTCATCATGTAAATCTTTGAAAAATTCGAAATGACAAAAGTTGATGTATTATTAGGCCTCCAATGGGGAGATGAAGGAAAAGGGAAAATCGTTGATGTATTCACGCCCAAATACGATATCATTGCACGCTTTCAAGGCGGACCGAATGCTGGGCACACGCTCGAGTTCGACGGTATAAAACACGTATTGCACACCATTCCTTCGGGAATTTTTCACGACGATACCATGAACATCATTGGTAACGGTGTTGTGATTGACCCGGTTATTCTCAAAAAAGAAATTGAAAAACTCACCACACGTGGTGTTGACGTAAGCAAAAAAATGTTCGTGTCGCGCAAAGCACATTTGATTTTGCCCACCCATAAATTACTCGATGCTGCTTCGGAAGCTGCAAAAGGAAAAGCAAAAATTGGTTCTACACTGAAAGGTATCGGTCCAACCTATATGGACAAAACCGGTAGAAATGGTTTGCGCGTGGGCGATGTTGAACTCAGCGACTTCATGGAAAGATACCAAGTTTTGGTTGACAAGCACAAAGCGATGCTCGACCAGTACGGCTTCGACTACAGCGGACTCGAATCTTCTGAAAAAGAATGGTTCGACGGCATCAACAGCCTTAAAGAATTGACCTTCATTGACAGTGAACACTACCTCGCCGATGCTTACAAAGCAGGCAAAACAATATTGGCCGAAGGCGCGCAAGGTTCCTTACTTGACATCGACTTCGGATCTTATCCCTTCGTTACTTCATCCAACACCATCTGTGCCGGTGCTTGCACAGGATTAGGTATCGCTCCAAACAGGATTGGCGAAGTGTTCGGTATCTTCAAAGCCTACTGCACACGTGTGGGCAGCGGACCGTTCCCTACTGAATTGCTCGACGAAACTGGCGAAGCAATGCGCAAAGAAGGCAATGAATTCGGATCTACCACTGGTCGTCCAAGAAGATGCGGATGGCTTGACCTTCCGGCATTGAAATACTCCATCACCTTGAATGGTGTTACACAACTTATCATGATGAAGGCCGATGTGTTGAGTATTTTCGACACAATCAAAATATGTACGCACTACTTGTATAAAGGAGTTAAAACTGATCGTTTCCCTTACAACGTTGAACCTGAAAATGTGCAACCGATTTATGTAGACATGAAAGGCTGGAGCAAGGACTTGACAGGCTTGACGTCTCCGGAAGACATGCCGAAGGAATTGAACGACTACATTCTTTTCCTTGAAAAAGAATTGGAGACGCCCATCACCGTTGTATCGGTAGGTCCCGACAGAAAACAAACTTTGCTTCGCAGCGCAGCACTCGTTTAACCGCGCTAAATGAGGGATCCCCAATGAAAACTACAGCGTCATTTTGGATCCTGTCATTTTTGCTTCTGCTCGCTTCTGCCCTTCCGGCGCAGTTTAGCGAGAAGAAAGAGTATGTTGAAATTTTACAGGCCGATTATTTAGAATCCACCAAGCCCGGCGAACAAAAACTCGTGGGTCACGTGCGCCTCAAACAGGGCGCCGTGATACTCGCCTGCGACAGCGCCTTTATTTATGAGAAAAACAACGACTTTTATGCCTACGGTCGTGTTTTCATGAACAAAAAGGATTCGGTAAAAACCTACTGCGACGAAATGAAATACTTTGGTGAAAAAAAACTTACCATCTTCAGCCGCAACGTACGCATGATCAGCGACAAAACCATTATTGAAACCGATCAACTTTTTTACGAGAACGAAAAAAACAACGCGTACTACCTCGACGGCGCCAACATCAAAGCCGACAAAACAAAAATTTACAGCAAAAGAGGCTACTACAACACCAGCACCAAACAAATCAATTTCAAGAAAAACGTTGTAGTGAAAACTACTGACTTCAGTATCATTTCCGACACACTCACCTACCACACGCCCACCCAAAAAACCACGTTTAACGGTCCAACGAACATTCTTTCAAAATCGGGAAAAATATATTGTGAAGAAGGATATTTCGACGAACTCAAACAAGAGTCGGTATTTAAAAAAAACGCCCGCATCACCGAGAAATCACAAATCATATATGCCGACTCCATTCACCGCAGCAGCAAAAGCGCCATCACTGACGCCTACCGAAACGTAATAGCGATAGATACCGTAGAGCACATCACCATCTCGGGAGACCACGGTATTTTTTACGAGAAATCAGGAAAAAGCATCATGACAGAGCGCGCTTTGCTAGAACAACTCATTGACAACGACACCTTGTTTTTACATGCCGATTCTTTGAAGGTAATCAACGACACCCTAAAAAAAGAAAGAAAAATTTACGCTTACCACGGCGTTCGCTTTTTTAGAAAAGACCTACAAGGCACCTGTGACTCCATGACCTTCTTTCCTTCCGACTCCCTCATTCGCTTGTACCACAAGCCTGTAATTTGGTCAGGAGAAAGTCAAATCACGGGCGACTACATTGAGCTTTTTATTTACGAAAGTAAAATCCGAGAACTGCGCATTCACAAAAATGGATTCATCATTTCGAACAATGGTCCAAATACCTACGACCAAATCAAAGGCCGAGATATGGTGGGCTATTTCGACAAGGGAAAAATGAAAAAAATGAAAGTCACAGGCAACGGTCAAACCATTTACTACGTTAAAGAAAGCGATGGTTCTTATGTAGGCGCCAATCAAGCCGAATGCAGCAACTTAATGATTACATTCAAAGAAGGAAAAGTATCAAAAATAAAATTCTTTGTGAAGCCTAGTTCCATTTTTCATCCTATCGAGAAAATTGATGTAGCGAAATTGAAATTAGAAAATTTCAACTGGCGCGAAAGTGAAAAACCAAAAACGAAAGAAGAGCTTTTTAAGTGATTTACTCAAACACTTCTTCTATTTGGGAGCATTGGTTCTTTCAACATTTATGATATAGTGAATGTAAACACCAGGGGCACTTTTAACAAAGTGCCAAGTCTGTTTTTTTTCACCAATATGATCCACTGTTATAGATGACTGTGGTATAAAACCTTCTGCCAATTCTACAGAAAAAGTCAAACGTTGATCATCGTTTTCCATGTTCCATCCTTTGGTTCCCGGTAAATTATTAAAGAATGGAGATTCCCAATCACCATATCTTTTTAACTTATTAAAAAACCCATCTGTTTCATATTGAGAATAGAGCACAATGTATGATGTCCCTACATCTATGGATGAGTCTGAAACCAACACACCATTATTGTATGTTAACACTTTTGCATCAATGAAAACGTAGGCTCCCGATTCAATGGTTTCCCAATAGTTCTCATCTAAAATTGCTTTTTTGGAGCACGATGTTAGCACAAGTATCATCAATGCCAACACACTATATTTTACTGCCACCATGTTGAATTTTGTATGTCTGAAAATGTATATGAAAGTCCTATCATTAATCGCACTGCCGACATTGTTTCGGTAATCTCTAAGCTGGAAATCCCCCCTTTTGCAGAAAAAGCTTTGTAATTGCTTCCATCATCAACTGATGCCGGAGCCACTAAATTGGCCCACATTTTTGAGGCTTCTATTTCAACAGCAAATTTAGATGTGACTTTGTATTTCAATAAAACTCCAAGCTCTTCACCCAACAATCCCGAACCGATAAAAGTTCCATTTAATGCTTTATCACTGCCCACACTGTAAAAACCATCAGGATAGATTGCACTGGATAAAACACGCACCTTATCACCTATTCTCATATTGATGAAAGGCGCTAAATAAAATTTCTTTTCAGGGTTTATTAAATTGTATCCAAAGCCCCAGGAAACCGAATGCGCAGTAACGTCAAAATTTCTTTTTTCACCATACAAGTAAGAGGCGCTTGCCACTCCATTATAGTTCTGATAAGATAAACTACTGTATATTTTATTGTACTCAAATCTGTAGCCGATATCGAAATTAAATGTTTGTGTAAATCCCCCCAATTTTTCAAGCGGATTGTTTAACGTGTTGTACTTATCAACGTAAGTATTCCAATCAGCAAATGTGAAATCATCAATTGCCGCATATCTGAAATATGCACTCTGTTTAATATTGTCTGCATCTTGCGCTCGCAACAGCTGCGCGAAACCAATAAATAACAGCAGTATTATCGTTCTATTAAAAAGCATAGTTCAAATTTAGATTTAAACCAAAATTAGTAAGATGGAAGTATTCAGAATTCTGGATATTTTCTTCCAGCAGTTCTACATATCCTGCTCCTGTGTCAAATTCATAGTATGGCATTACACTAAGTTCCCATTTCTTGTAAATTGGAATCCATACGATAACTCCACTTCTTAGAGAAATACCACCACGTTGTCCAATAATACCACCGAAACTTTAAATTACAGCTACGATTTCGGACAAACATTTATTGTATTAAAAACACAAGCAATAATTCAATACACCACAATTCCTTAGCACTACAGAGGAGTATTTAAACAGGAAAGTTTTTTTTGCAACAGAACTTTAGCAAAAAATTCATTAATACAGCACTCGCTTTTTGCCCATCTTAATCTTCAAAATACGGAATACCTGTGTCGCTGATGTAGCCCCAGCGATAATTAAAATACACAGGATAAACGATGCGCCAACCCGGCACAACAACACTTTCTTTGATACTCAAAAACTTGGGCTGAATTAAGGTTTGTGTGCGCAAAACATACAATCCTTTTAAGTCATTTTTACTCAAAACCACGGCACTCGCATCGTCGTTAAACTGCGCATTGTCGCAGTGTTGATAAGGCAAAAGCACTGTGCCATTTAATGCCACCATTCCAATTTCACCATTCAATCGCACCAAAAATTTTTGACTGTCAAAATGAACATCGAGCACATCGTCGTACAAGGGTGACAAGAAAAAAGCAGCTTTGTTGTACGCCCCCACTTTGCCGTCTTTTCGAATTTTGTAAAAAGACGAATGTGGCATGCGGTACTCGTCTATTGTAATTCCATATTTTTTGAGCGTGTCGGCAACAGCGTATGTCTGCGGATTGTCATTGGATTCAAAATCGTAGTTGCCTTGATCTTCTCCTGCCATTTGGTTCAGTTGCGTGATTTTTTCAAATTCACTTTTAGAGATTTTTGTTTTGGCTCCTGCCAAATCCAACACATAATATTGCTCGTTGATTGCCGCAACAAAACGCAATACAAATGGAGTACTGTGATACAATGCACGACGATCAACATCAAGCAAAGTAAATTCAGCCTTCGCTATTGTTTTACCGTCGTAGGACAACAATCCCCATTTTCCATCCATTTTCATTTTAACAAATTTATTCTGAAAGCCCATAAGCGGAATAGGCTCTAAATCGTCATAAATCGCAGCAATAATTACAGCACCTTTTTTATTAATTAAGCCCCTTTTGTGTTGCGCAACAACCAACGCCAACGAAGGAAAATCCTCATTGAACTTTCCAAAAAAATCAACATCATCGTAAGTCGGAGGAATCACAATTTGCGCAGTACTGTCGCAAAAACCCCACTTGTCAATTTTTCGATAGGGAATCAAGGTCACCTTTTGAGCCACTGCAACATTTAACGAAAGCAATAGAATTGCGACACATTTATAAAATAGAATACTTTTCATCTCAAGAAAATAGTAGGTAAAAAAAAGACAGCTTACCATTTACGCGGCAAGCTGTCAGTGATAATCAATTGCGGTTCAATTACACCAAACCAGGAATTTCTATATTTTCGTTCGAATCAGCAGCATAGTCAACGCCTTCTAATCCGAAACCAAAAAGACTGTAAAAATCTTTTTTGTAGCCCGCTAAGTCCCCTATTTCAGGCAAAGTTTCGGTAGTCGCTTGCGTCCACAATTCAGCAACTTTACTTTGAATATCGGCACGCATTTCCCAATCGTCAATGCGGATTCTACCTTGTTCGTCGGTAGCGATATTATTGGTATACAAACGCTCACTAAACAAGCGTTGAATTTGCTCAATGCATCCTTCGTGAATACCTTTCGCCTTCATTTCTTTATACAACAAAGAGATGTACAAAGGAATCACAGGGATAGCCGAACTTGCCTGCGTCACCAAAGCCTTGTTCACTGAAACAAAAGCTTTACCATCAACACTTTTCAATTTATTGGTAATGTGTGCAGCGCTCGCTTCTAAATGATCTTTGGCGCGACCGATGGTTCCTTTGCGGTACACCGCTTCGGTTAACGATGGCCCAATGTATGAGTAAGCCACAGTCATTGCGTTTTTCGATAGTGCACCAGCCACCAATAAAGCGTCCATCCACATTTCCCAATCTTCGCCGCCCATCACCGCAACCGTATTGCTGATGTCTTCTTCTACGGCAGGTTCAATGCTTATTGTAGAAATAACACCAGTATGAACATCAATTGTTTTATTGCTGTACGATTGACCAATTGGCTTCAATACAGAACGGTGTACAACACCTGTAACTGGGTGCGTGCGCAATGGAGAGGCCAAACTGTAAATTACCAAATCAACAGTACCCAAGTCTGCTTTGATAAGGTCAATGGCTTTCTGTTTAACATCGTTTGAAAAAGCATCTCCGTTGATGCTCTTAGCATACAAGCCAGCTTTCTCTGCTTCCTGTTGAAAGGCAGCACTGTTGTACCAGCCCGGAGTTGCAGTTTTACCCGGTTGTGGTGGTTTTTCAAAAAACACACCAATGGTAGCCGCATCAGAGCCAAAAGCACTGGTGATGCGCGATGACAATCCGAAACCGGTAGAAGCACCAATAACCAATACTTTTTTTGGTCCGGCAATGGCGCCCTTTGATTTTACGTAAGCGATTTGATCTTGTACATTTTTTTTGCAACCCTCTGGATGTGAAGTCAAGCAAATGAATCCTCTAACTCTTGGTTCTATTAGCATATTCTATTTTTTTAATTTTTTAATGGATGCGCAAGCCAAAGCGTTGCGAATGCCCGCGCTAATATCTACAAAAAAATTGGAATTGAATTTTTTCAGCAAGAGATCTTTGCACCAAAAAGCATCACTTTTCAACGGCGTGAAGATACATCATCAAAGGTTTTTTCGCTTTAATGATGATATCCGCAGAAATTACAGGCTCTTTTTTGTCGATCAGCGTAAAGCTAAAATGCTGCAGCAGCAACGGCAGTATAATTTGCAGCTCAGCCATGGCCAAAGGTTTACCAACGCAGGCACGCTTACCTTGTCCAAAAGGAATGTACACAAAGGCCTTGCCTTTGAATGTTTCAGGATCAAAGCGTTTGGGATCAAATTTTTCGGGCTGCTCCCAAAAGTCAGGATGGCGATGCAAGGCGTAAATGCAAATCATGATCCACGAATCTTTGGGAAAGGCGTAACCATTGATTTCATCAGCAGCTTCGCTCAGGCGCAGCAGTGACCAAACTGGAGGATACAAACGAATCGACTCTTGAATAAACATTTTGGCATACGGCATCTTTGCCAAATCCTCCATTTGCGGTACTTTTCCCTGCAATACGCTATTGATTTCATTACGCAATTCATTGGCTTGCACTTTGTTTTTCGCAAAGCTGTACAAAGACCAAGTCAATGCCGAAGCAGTGGTATCAAAGCCAGCAAAAATAAAATTCATGATCTCATCGCGCACTTGTTTATCGCTAATCAACCCTTGGTTTTTTGCATTTTCTAACGTTTGCAAAGCCAGCCCCATTGACTCAGGTGCTGTTGCCGCAGTAGCGCGAATGTCTTGCACAATGCCTTCTAATGTTTGCAAAGCCTCCACCGACTTTGCATTAGAGGGAGGCGCCATAAAAAACAATTTGCGAAAGATCGTCTTCGTTCTTTTGACATTTTGATTTTTGTAGCTGTTTTGACTCAAGATCAAACGCAAGCAGCGAATTATTTTAACGCAGTCGGGATCAATTGCCGAGGTCAATTGTGTTTTCAACAAGATGCGCAACATCAATAAATTCACATCATACTCCACATCGGTCGGCGTTTTTTTCAGCGCCTTTACCTTCCAGTCGTTGAGCAATATTTGCGTTTCGGCATGAATCACGTGAAAATAATCACGTACAAATTTATCGTGAAAAGTAGGCTTGAGCAATTGGTGCTGTTGCTCCCATAGTTTGCCCTGAGCGGCAAAGAGGCCCTCTCCCAAAAAATCTTCAAGTCCAATCAACACTCTCTTTCGAGAATAGTTGTCTTGGTTGGTTTTTAATATGCGCTGCACATAGTCGGGGTGATTAACCATTACCACGCCAGTGCCTTTGCTCAGTCGAATATCAAGTAAATCACCGTGTTTGGCAGTAAGTTTTACGATGGCCCGAAGCGGATTAGCAAACATCATGGGCAGCCAGCGCAGCAATGACCACTTGTTCAAAAGAGGTATTTTTTGGAGGGTTTTTTGCGGCTCAACTTCTTGCATACAATACTTATAAAGTGTGGACTATCTTTAATATATTTTCACGCAAACGCACCATGAATCGTGCTTGAACACCACCATCAACAACACTGTGGTCAACGGTAATGGTGATGGATAAAAATTCGCGTTGCAGCAATTGCTCGTTTTGCATCACTACTTTGTTTTCAATAGTACCTACAAACATACCTATGGAGTGCATAGGCACAGGAATACCCCAACCCAAACCCAAAGGAAAAATACCGATACAACTAAAATAGGCTGTACCAAAAAACTGCTTCCTAGCCAAGGGGCGTTTCATCCAATAGTTGTAGCAAAAATCTCTCACAAAGCGCGGTAAACGCAAGAAGAACCGCTGCTTCACATCAAGTACTATTTTAGGTTTTGCCTTGGCAGCAGCAATCTCTTGTTCTAAGGCAAAAGGATTTTTTTGGTTTGCCGAGCGCAGCAAATGCGGCTTCAAATTTCGATCGGCAAGTTCAATAGGAAAAAAAACATCCACGTCGTCGAAAACATAAATCTTGTTGTTCCAACTTTTGCAGCCGTGCACTGCTTTGAACTCGTTGATCGTAACAGTGAAACAATGCAAAAGATAGGCGGTCAATGAAAGTGCTGCTTTGTTTTTGCGACGCAGCACCTTTAGCTCCTTGCGCACATCCGTAACATCAGCCTCAAGAAGGCCGTGTATGAAGGGAAA
>Ga0114969_10000673_pt1 | contig 29592 bp, 19 predicted proteins | sample M_130807_MF_Meta_FD_87316 | JGI IMG/M metagenome (GOLD analysis project Ga0114969, IMG submission 87316) | Freshwater microbial communities from Lake Montjoie, Canada to study carbon cycling - M_130807_MF_MetaG | ecosystem: Environmental > Aquatic > Freshwater > Lake | place: Lake Montjoie...
TGATGCTTCCGTTTGCTAATCCACAGGTTGCATTTACATGTGTTTCCGTTAATGTTTGTGCGGAAGGTGAATTAACTATCCCTGTCCATGTATACGAACAAAAATTAACATCCAGAATGGTTACGCTATATGTACCTGCACCCAGATTGGAAATATCTTCGGTAGTAGCTCCATTAGACCAGGAAAAAGTATATGGTGAGTTTCCTCCACTTACCGTAATATTTATAGCACCGTTGTTAACGCCACATCCTGCATTGGTAATATTGCTTGAAAAATTTAAAGGTGCTGGCTGGGTTATTGAAACAGTGGTAGTAGCAGTACAGCCATGTCCATCAGTTACTGTCACAGAATAATTGCCAACAGATAGGTTATTTATATCCTGAGTGGTTGCTCCATTTGACCAGGAATAAAAAATCGGTGCTGTTGCTCCAGTAACCGACAAATCAATCGAACCGGTTCCGGCTCCGAAACAGTTTACATTTATTTGGGTGAATGGTAAGGTAATTGTTATTCCGTCGGCTAAAATAATTCCATCAATTTTTGTACAACCGTTGGCATCAGTTACTGTCACGATGTATGTTCCGGCTGGAACATTTGCCAAATCCTGCGTAGTAGCTCCATTGGACCATGTGTAGGTATATGGAATTACACCACCCGTTGGAGTTAGATTTATTGTTCCTGTAGAATACCCACTGCAGAAAATTGCCGTGGTCACAAATGAATTTGATAATGCTCCAGGTTGTGTAATTGTTACTGAAGTTGTTCCCGTGCAACCTCCCGCTGCCGTGACTGTTACAGTATATGTACCTATGCCTAATCCATTTATATCTTCATTCGTCAATCCATTAGACCATAAATAATTAAAAGGTGCGGTGCCGGTAACAACCGTTAAGTCAATGCTTCCGTTAGCTCCGCCAAAACACAAAGGGCTTACAAAAGTAGCAGATAAGGTAGGTGCCACACCAATAGTAATTGCAGATGTAGCAGATGCGGTGCAACCGCATGAATTCGTTACTGTTAAAGTATAAGTTGTTGAAACAGTCGGGCAGGCAATAGGATTAGTTGTATTAGTACTACTCAGCCCAGTTGTGGGAGACCAGGCATATGTGTAACTATTTTGATTCCCCAATGTAATTGACCAATTAATAATTGTTCCTACATCTCCACCTAAATCATCTGCAACCCATAATGACCATGTTCCATTTGTCGGAGTCCCATTTAATCCACCAAAATTATTGCCGGCTCCTTCGGGTTTGTATGATCCTGAATATGGAGCATTTGCAGCACCTGCAGCAGGAACCGCAACTGCGGTTGCTGAAAAACATGTATTTGTATAGTTATCACCACCAGCTCCATTGTCATCACTTAATAAATAATACTGACCATTAGGTGCTTGAATATAAATATTTAAATCACCATCATAAGTATGAAGAATATTTAAACAAACAATTAAAACATCGCCTGTATTCCAAGTCTGATCACAAACTCCTGAAACATTAATATTTGTATGTGCCCAACTTCCGCCAACCGCCAATGGTGTACCATTTGTAGCGGTAATTCCAGCGTCTGGAATTTGAGCACACTGATTATTAGTAAATGTTAAATTTCCATTTCCTACTCCGGAATTTAAAACACTTGTTAAATTAACGCAGCCTCCTGAACATACAGTAGCGCTACTTGGATTTATTACAACAGTTGGAGCGCCACTATAAACACCGCTGAATGAAGAAACACATCCATTGCCATCGTTTACGCTAAAGGAATAAGTTTGTCCTGCGGTTAAACCAGATATTACAACACTTCCGCCAGAAGTTGCAGATGTTGAACTTAATGAACCTGCACCAGTATTTGTTAATGTATAAAGTGCTGGAAAAAATTGAGGATACCCACCACTTATATCGACAGAGACTGATCCGTCACATGCAGGAGTTGGACTAAATGTTATTGGGTTTAAAAAAGTAACTGAAATAGGATTTCCTAAATCAAAACATCCGTCATTATTCTGGTCATGATTAACTACTCCATTACCTAAAACACTGTTATCACCATCATCAGCCGTTATAGGTACAAAGACCAATGTATTTATTGGTGAATTAGGAGATGCATAAGGTGCTCCAACTGGAGGAAGAGTTAAAAGCGGAGAACATCCACCTGAAGAATTTGTACTTAAACCACCACTATTTCCAGTAGTAAAGTCTTGACCGGTCCAATAATAACCTGTCCAATTTGGATCAACATCCGGATCTGGAACTGTTGGTCCAGGGGAAACATAAATAGCATAAAATAATTCAGCTGGATCAAATGGCCCCCATGAAGGTGGCAATGTAAAATCATTATTGCTTACTAAACTAAAAGAACCAGTTGGACACAAAACAAGTTGAATTGTACCGTTAGCTAAAGGAGTTTGTGTTCCATTTGACCATGAAATTGTAGTTGTTCCGGCATTTGCTGGACAACAAGTTGGTTCATTAAATACAAAAGGTGCTATTACCGGAGCACCTGCAGCTGAATAAACTGCTGTTACCGTACAACTTCCACCATTACCATTTGAAGCAGGCAGCGACCAGTTCAATGGGCTTGTAAATGGAGCATTAAATACAACGCTTCCTCCGCAAGAACTTGTTATTGTTAGTGTGCCTGTTGCAGGTAGACAACCTGTTGTTAATGTTCCTGATAAAACATAAGAACCACTAACACATGGTCCTGCTATAGCAGTTAATGTATTGCAACTTGGTGCAGTATAAGAAGTAGACAAAATTATTGGAGCACCTGCTGCAGAAAAAACCGCAGTAACTGTGCAACTAGCTCCATTGCCACATATTCCGGGAATAGTATATGGAATATTATTGGTAAATGGCGCATTTAAAACTACACTTCCACCGCATGTATTCGTTATTGTTAAGGTGCCAGTGGCAGGTGGAGCTGTTACCTGAACAGATCCTGTTAAAGTATAAAAACCTGCAACACAAGGTCCTGGTATTGCTGTTAAAATATTACAATTTGTTGACCCAGCACCTGCATTTCCAGCATTGGTTTGATTAAAATTAATTACACCCGGTTGATTGGAATAATTGGTAATTAAAACCATGTACCATTGACCTGCAACAGCAGCAGGAATAGTGGCAGTTTCAACAGCAGCAGTAGAATAGCTACATGAAACTATGTTTCCAGCTGTAAGTCCTGCGCACATTGCAGCTTGTGAAGCAAATGGGCCCCATACAACAAAATCCACATCAATTCCAACTCCTGCATTTGTTTGTTGAGATATATTAAAAATAATTGGACCGCTTGTAGCAACATTCAAATAATAAAAAGCGGGATTGGGCGTGGTTAATAAACAACCATACATGCCTCCACCACCGAGCGATGGAACATTAGTTGTGTTACAATAATCATACGATACATCAGTGCAAAAAGGATCAGCTGCAGCACATGAACTGTTTGCACCTTGTGGTGTACATGGTGCTCCACTCTTAGCACAAATTGAAAAAGTACCATTATTAGTATTTCCAACATCCCAAAACCTAATATATACAGTTGTTCCGGGTGTTAAACCTGTTTGTGAAATTGAAGGCATTAAACCGTTTGCACTTCCATTGTTATCACAACCGATTAAAGTTAATGCATTACATGGACCGGAATATAAAGCCATTCCTCCATTTGTAACAACACCAGTATTAGAATCAATTATAAGATTTCCACTAGCTGGAACTACAGCGCTGAACCAAACATCTCCTCCTAGATAATTCGCACATCCAGGGGCGGGAACTCCAGGTGTTGCTGTAGCTCCTGCATTTGTATATTGAGTGAAAGTACAAGCTGTTCCCACCGGAAGTGCAATGGCATTACATGGGTTATCATTAACAGGTTGTGCAATTACCGGAAGGGTAAATACAATTAAGAATAAAAAAAATAAATTTTTAAAAATTCTCAAATGCTTGGTCAGTTAATTTTTAACAAAATAAAATTCATCTAAAAAATTAAAAACGATTCCCTTTTTAATCATAATTTCTTCCAGTGGATCTGTATCAAGATTGCATTGGACATTTATTTTTATTAATCCATTTGAAACAAATTCACAATTTATAAATCCATTAACTTCAGACAAAAAATCAAGTACTCTATTCATTTCATTTTCAGAAATACAAGATATAATTACAACATGGTATCCTTTCAAAACACCTTCCAATACTGGTTTCCCATTGGCCTTATTCGCATCCATTTTAGATTGAACTTCAAAAGGCATTTGGTTATAATCAACTAAAACAGAACTTAATTCAGGTAAAATATTTTTATATATCTCAGTTGTTTGATCCTGTAGTTGTTGCTTTATGGAAATAAGGGAATCAATATCCTCTTTAATATTTTGATTATTAATTGAATCTAAAAGAACTGGAGAATTTGATTGTATTTTAAAACCAATAGTTATTGGCAATACCTGCTCGTCAATATTTTCTTTTTCATCAATAACCGAGGATTGAGCTTTCAGGTTTTGAAATGAAAAAAAACACAGGCAAAAACAAAATACTAATTGTAAAAATCTAATCAATAGTTTTTTTTATAGTGACAAAAATGAAAACCTAAATCTACCAATTTTCCAATTACTTTATTAATCTGTTGGTAAAAATATTCAACATTCCATTTATACATATATTAATCAGACGAAAAGCCATTTTTCATCGACGAATCGAATTTGTAATAAATAAAATTAATAATACAAAAAAAATAACTTCAAAAGTTAAATTTAGACGCAACTAAAATTATTGTTAATTAAATAAAAAATTTGCATTTAGTCGTTATATATTTTAGCTAATCGTTATGAACGATAATCCTATATTAAAAACCAAACAATCAATCTACATTAAGATATTAAAAATTTTCGGTGTTTTATTTCTATTGACAATATTGAGTGGTATTATTATTGGGCTAGTTTTCGGAAATGATATTAAACAATTAGTTGTCACCGAAATAAACAAGCAACTTGCAGTTGAGGTGAAAGTTAACGGCGAAATTGATTTTTCGGTTCTCAGAAATTTCCCATACGCTTCTGTTACTTTTAATGAAATTGAAATAAAAGAAAGTTTTAAAGGCAGCAAATCAAATTTATTGGAGTCAAAAACTATTTCGTTGCTTTTTAATCTGATTGACATCTGGAAAGGAAATTATTCGATTAAGAAAATTATAATAGGAAAAGGAAAATTGAATGTTGTAATAAATGAAAAAGGAGAAGGCAACTATTTCATTTTAAAAAGCGGAACAGATACAGCTTCAGATTCAGTAACTGTTAATATCGATAAAATTCAGTTTAGTGATCTTGAAACAAAATTTATTGATGATGAAAATCAACAACTATATGAATTCCAGATTCATGATGGAATATTAAACGGGGAATTTAGCACCGATATTTTAAAACTCAAGCTTAAAACAAACTTGTTGTGTAAGCATCTGTTTGTTTCTTCTGATGACTACTTACAAAACAAAGAATTATCCGTTTCAACTGATTTAAATTTAAATCTAAAAAAAGAGGAATACGATTTTTTAAATACAGATATTGAAATAGAAAATTTTGCTTTCAGTACATCAGGAAAAGTAAAACAAAAGAAAAACTCAACTTTTCTTGATATAATTTTTACGGGAAAACAAATTGGAATTGAATCATTCGCCGGGATTTTGCCCGATCAATATTCTGTTTATTTAAAAAAGTATAACACCATAGGAAATTTAATTTTAAATGGAAAAATAATAGGAGACTATAGTTCAAAACGAAAACCTGATATTAGCATTGCATTTACGGTAAAAGATGCAACAATAAGTAACACAGAGATTTCAAAAAAATTTGAGCATGTAAATTTTAATGCTCAATTCTCAAACGGTACTTCGAGAAATTTATTCAGCAGCCAACTTATTTTAAAAAATGCATCAGCATTAATTAATGGTAAAACAGTAAATTTCAGTTTGGAAATCCGGAATTTTATAAAACCATATCTTGATCTGCAGCTTAATACCGTTTTAGATTTATCTGAAATTTATCCTTTATTTAAAATACCTGAATTAAAGGATGCATCCGGAGAATTGCAGCTTAACAAGTGTTTTTATTCCGGACCAGTAAGTCAATTAACTCTGTCCCCGGATTTTAAATCAATAAGCTCTGGTGGTGAAATAATCTTATTAAACGGAAAAATGAATTACAATGGAACATCTTTTGAATCGATAAACGCAAATCTCAAATTGCAAAACGGCAACTTATTGATTGAAAAAATTGAATCAAAAACAACATCATCAGATTTTATAATACATGGAAATTGTTTAAATCTCCTTCCCTTCATTTTTAATAATTCAGAAAAAGGTAAAACCTCGTTGAAAGTCGGGACTAATTTAACAATTGCTTCTACCAAAATTGATGCAAATGAATTCAGTGAAAATCATACATCAGAACAAACTGGAATAGCAGGGTCAACTGCCATAGCTTCTCTGCTTGAGATATTTACCGGAAATATAAACTTTACAATAGATCACTTTAAATATGATAGATTTAATGCAACTAATTTTAAAGGCACACTTGTATGTACCGGTGACAAGATATTTTTTAATAATATTTCAATGAATGCTGAAAAAGGGAAAGCAATTATTAATGCTCAACTGAATTTTCAAGACTGGAATAGCGCAACATTAGATGGAACATTTATAGGAAACAACATTGACATCAATCAAATGTTTTATGAGTTTAACAACTGGGGACAAACCGAAATAACAGACAAAAATCTAAAAGGAAATTTAACCGCAAATCTGGTTTTAAAAGCCGGCTGGAATAAAAATGAGTTTGATTACAATAAGTTGGTAGTGGTTGCTGATGTTACAATTGATAAAGGCGAATTGAATAATTTTGAACCAATGAAATCGCTTTCCTCATTTATAAAAATTTCTGAATTAGAAAACATAAGATTTACCCAATTGAAAAACCAAATTGAAATAAGAAACAGTACTATAAATATTCCTACCATGAATATTTATACAAATGCGTTAAATCTTGAATTAACCGGTTCACATACTTTCAAAAATATAATCGATTACAGAATCAAATTAAATCTTCTTCAATTACTTTCAAATAAATTCAAAACAAAAAACAATTTTGATCCGGATGCAATAGAACAAAATTCTGAAGGATTAATGTTTTTGTATATTACTATGAAAGGACCAGCATCAGATCCTATAATAAAATATGATAAGAAATCGGTAAAAGAAAAAATAAGAACCGATATGCAACTTGAAAAACAAAATTTAAAAACTATTTTACAACAGGAATTTAGCAATCAACAAAATCAACAACAAGAAATTACAGATTGGAAAGCGCCGGAAGAGTTTGAAATAATGAAATTCGAGGATACAACTAGTATAGAAGAAATAAATTTTAATGTCAGTGATAATTCTGAATCTGAAAATTCAATAACAAAACAAAAACAAAAAGAAGCATTTAATCAGTTCAAAAAGTCATTACAGAAAAAGCAAGGAACTCCAAAATGAACTTATACAGGCAAACTCAATACTGGAAAATTTTACTGATTGGTTTGTTAATGCTTATTGTTATTACAACTATATTATACTCTAATTATTTAGCTCAAAAATTAGCTGGTGAAGAGAGAAAAAAAATTGAATTAATAGCAAATGTTTACAAAAAATTAAACAGCGCATCTGATAATCTTGATATCAGTTTCATGTTTGAAATAATAAGCAGTAACACAACTGTTCCATTGATTCTTGCAGATGATAAAGGGAATATAATTGGTTTTAAAAACATTGACTCTATTCGTGCAGAATCTGACAAAGTTTATCTTCAACAAACACTTGAAGATATGAAAAAAGAAAAAGAACCTATCCAGATTGTCTTTTCGGAAAACTCAAGAAATTTTATTTATTACAATGACTCTTATCTGCTCAGGCAATTAATTTACTTCCCTTATATACAATCTTCCATTATTGTTTTCTTTTTGATTATTGCTTATTTCGCATTTAGCAGTTCAAGGCGGGCCGAACAAAACAGAGTTTGGGTTGGCATGGCAAAAGAAACTGCACATCAATTAGGTACACCACTTTCGTCTCTTAGCGCCTGGGCAGACTATTTGGAAAACATACTTCCAGAAAACATTAAAGAAAAATTTCTTCCTGAGTTAACAAAAGATATTCAGCGACTGGAAACTATTACTAATCGTTTCAGCAAAATCGGAAGTCAACCGGTTTTAACTGAAGAAAATCTATATACTGAAATTGAAACGATGGTAGATTACATAAGGCAACGAGCGAGTGGTAAAGTTGATTTTGTAATCCATCAATCTGAAGGTGCTAATATCCGTGCGTTGATTTCAGTTCCTTTGTTTGGATGGGTCCTGGAGAACTTATTGAAGAATGCTCTTGACGCCATGGACGGAAAAGGCAAAATTGATATATATATAAGCTCAGATAATATTCATGCAACTGTTGATATTAAGGACACAGGAAAAGGTATTCATTCTTCTAATTTTAAAACAGTTTTCAAACCTGGTTATAGTACAAAACAACGAGGCTGGGGATTAGGCCTTTCATTGAGCAAACGAATTATTGAAAATTATTTAAAGGGAAAACTTTTTGTTAAAGAATCAGTTATTGGAAAAGGAACAACTTTCAGAATAATTCTTGATGAGCAAAGTGGTAAATAGGAAAATAAAAAACGCTACTTCTCTCCCATTAATTTTATCAAATCATATTCTGATTTTGCAAGTGGCATAACTGATAACCTTCCGATTTTTATCAATCCTATATTTTTCAATTCCTTTTTGGTTTTCATTTCAGCCAAGGTAACAGGTCTCTTAAATTCTTTTAACGCTTCAATTTCAACTGCAACCCATGCTTCATCTTTTGTGGTTGGGTCCTGAAAAAACTCGCGTGTAACTTTTGTAATTCCAACTACGGCTAGACCTTCATTACTGTGATAAAATAAAACAAAATCACCTTTTTTCATTCCTTTTAAATGAATACGAGCGGCATAATTTCGAACACCTGTCCATTCAGTTTTTTTGTCCTTTACTAATTCCTTCCAACCATAAGTTTCAGGATCAGATTTTACAAGCCAGTAATTCATCCTTAAATAATTTATATAAATTATAATGACTATAAAAAAAACGAGTTAGTTAATCCTTAATATAAATTACTTCTCCTTTTAATATTAAATCCATCTCACCTTCAAACGCATTAGTATAAAGGAATATTCGCTTATCAAACTTACCCATAATCTTAGCATCATATGTTGCCATAACAAAACCTTTTTCACCCGGTGCAATTTCGGTTTTCGTATAATCAACTAAAGTACAATTGCATGAAGGATCAACTTTAGTAATTAATAGTGGAGCGTTTCCGGAATTCTTAACTTCAAAAGTTATTGAAACAGGAGTACCTAAAGGAACATTTCCAAAATTATATACATTGGTTTCCATCCATACTTTTGATGATGGAGTTCCATCTTGAGAACCACCAACTTCTATTTGACCAAAAGATGCCGAATAAGTCAAAAACAAAATGAATGCTGTAAGTAATTGTTTTTTCATTTTTTAAATTTATTTGAGATTAAAATTATGAAAAATTCTTTATGCAAATTTATTGCCGAATAATATTCATTTCACTTAACAGATATCCTGCTCCGGCAAATTTATCAATCAGAAACAGAGTGTAACAAATATCAACTGAAACATTTCGGCAAATATCCTGATTATAGAAAATATCACTCATGGTTCCTTCCCAAACACGGTCAAAGTTTGTTCCGATTAAATTACCATCTGCATCAATAACAGGGCTACCGCTGTTTCCTCCTGTTGTATGGCAGGTAGTTATAAAACATGAATTTAATTTTCCATCTGCACTTGCGTATTGACCAAAGTCCTTTTGCTTAATCAAATACAATAATTTCTCAGGAACAGCATACAAAAGTGAATTTGGATTGTTCTTTTGAATAATTCCATCGGCAGTTGTAAACCACTTATATTTAACTGCATCAACCGGATAGTACCCTTTCACATTGCCATAAGCAACACGCAAGGTACTGTTAGCATCAGGATAGAATTTTTTTGAAGCATTATTCATAATTAATTGAATATGCATGAATTTCTGGTTTAGACTATTTACACGAGAATTAATTCGTGAAATAGGTTTTACAAAATCATTGGTATAGTGGTCTTGGATATTGCGAGCAAGTTGAATTACCATATTCCCTGCAATCTTCTGATTTTTTCCTGCAGAAATTTCATTAGCGGCTTTCAAAGCTTCGTTTTTATTGGAAAGAAAATTTTTGTTGTAAAGAGCTTCTACCATAGAATGCATGTTGTTTTTAAACTTGCTCAGGTTTAGCGTTAAAAGATCCGGATGATATTTTGCGGGTACATCAGTCACAAATAACTTAAACAATGCTACTGTAACGCGTTTGTCAAGTTCAGGGTTATAATCTTTATAGAAATCTTCGATAGCAACTAACAGATCTTTTTTCTTTTTTTCAAGCCCGTTCATAGATTCAGCGCCTTGAGCTTCATCAATTGCATCAAGCCATTTTTGAGCAAATGAAATAAGTTCACTCCCGTTAAGTGCTTCAGCATAATAATCAGCTGGAAAATACAATTCACTTAATGTATCATAAGCCAGTTTCAGATCCTGAATAACATTTGAGTATGGAATAAATTCTTTTTTAAAATTGAAGTTTTGCATAATACTATCTTCCTTTTTCCTTTTCATTTCAGCCACATTGTATCTATTCAAACCCAGCATTTCACCTTGCCATTTCTTCCACCCATTTGCAATTCCTGAATATTTTGCTGCGTATTGAATATTTACTGTATCATTTTGTTGCATTTCATCCATCCACAAATTGAGTTTAACTGTTCTTATCTTTACCCTATCTGGGTCTGATACATTTTTTATAAAATCAACTGCATAGGATGTTATATATTCAGTTGTTCTTCCGGGGAAACCATAAACCATGGCAAAATCTCCTTCATTTACTCCTTTAATAGAAATAGTGAAAAAATATTTTGGTTTATATGGGATATTCTCTTCGGAATATTCAGCAGGCTCATTGTTTTTATCAGCATAAATTCTGAACAAAGAAAAATCACCTGTATGCCTTGGCCACATCCAATTTTCATCGTCTCCACCAAAATTGCCAATGTTTTCCGGTGGAGCGCCGACCAATCGAACATCGCGATAAACCTGCGAAATAATTAATATGTATTGATTGCCATAATAAATAGGTCGAACATTAGCCGCATATTTTGTTCCTGCAATTGATTCTTTTATTATAACCTGACTAACAGAATCAATAATTCTGTTTTTATTTTTTTCATCAATATCCTTACTTATATACTTTAAAATTTTATCAGTCACATCTTCCATTCGAACGATAAAAGTTACAGAGAGACCTGCACATTCAAATTCTTCTTTCTTATTCATTGCCCAGAAACCATTTTTTACATAATCATTTTCAATAGAACTGTGTTCCTGTACATATCCAAATCCGCAATGGTGATTAGTCAGCAACAATCCTTCACCGGAAATCATTTCACCGGTACAACCTCCATTAAACAACAATATTCCATCTTTCAAACTGGTTTGATTGACTGAGTATATGTCTTCTGCACTCATTCGGCATCCAGCTGCCTGCATATCTTTAATAGTAGATTGCTCTAGAAGAAATGGTAACCACATACCTTCATCAGCAAATGAATTAAAAGACAAAAAACAAAGCGCTGCAGTTATAAAAATATTTTTCATGAAAAGGGAATTATTCTGTTAATGAACTTAAAATTTAATTTTAAAGGAGCAAAATTTTTACTTTTTTTCTAAAATAATAAATAACTCCTTACCATTTCGGGGTTTTATGGAATTATAACAAGTTTCAAAAACATTAAATTTAAAAAAAGAAGTAAAATAGTTTTTGTATTCATCCGAATCACCACCAAATGGAGGCTTATCAGCATTCATTTTATCATTAAATAAAACGCCAATCAGTTTTCCGTTTTTCCTTAGCAACTCATACATATGTTGAGCATATTCTTTTCTAAGCGACGGATGAATAGCGCAGAAAAAAGTTTGCTCAATTATTAAATCATATTTACCAGAGTGTTGAAAGAAATCGGTACAAATCAATTGTTGCTTTGGAAATTTTGGAATCCGGGTTTGAATATTATGCAATGGTTCTTTGGTTATATCAACAACAGTTACATTTTTAAAACCATTTTTAAATAAATATTCTGCTTCGTAACTGTTTCCTGCTCCTGGAATTAATATAGTAATTGATTTATCTTTTATATGGTCTATGTACTCTTTTAATGGAGTGGTAATGGCCCCTGTATCCCATCCGGTTTCGTTTTCTGTATATCGATTACTCCAAAATTTTTTATCCGGTATTATCATTTCAAAAAAATTTATCCCGCTACAAAATCTTTTTTAAACTCTGAGGTAAAATGAAATTTAACTTTAGGATGGTTTTGAATTAAAGTGTCGAGCATGTATCTGGTTTCAGCCATGTAAACGAAATGGTCATCTTTATCCAAACAAATTTGCTGTCCACGCAAACGAACGAATTCCTGAAGTTCAATTTTATCGTCAGCAGTTACCCAACAAGCCTTGTGTAATTGCAATGGTCTCCATGAACAGGATGCACCATATTCATTTTGCAAACGATACTGAATTACTTCAAACTGCAACTCTCCTACTGTTCCAACAATTTTACGATTGCCTGGTTGTTGTGTAAACAGTTGTGCTACTCCTTCATCTGTCAATTGCCTGATACCTTTATCCAATTGTTTTGTTTTCATTGGGTCGGTATTTACTAACTCTTTAAAAATTTCAGGTGAAAAACTTGGTATTCCTTTGTAATGAATGTGCTCTCCTTCGGTTAGCGTATCTCCTATTTTAAAATTACCGGAATCGTATAAACCAATTACATCTCCTGGAAAGGCTTCTTCAACTATACTTTTTGCTGAAGCCATGAATGATGCAGGACTACTGAATCTTAATTCTTTTTGTAAGCGAGTGTGCGTATAAAACTTATTTCTTTCGAATTTTCCGGAACAGATTCTTACAAATGCTATTCGGTCACGATGGCGGGGATCAAGGTTAGCGTGAATTTTAAATACAAATCCAGTGAAAGGTTTTTCTTCTGGTTTTACCTCACGCAAATCAGTTCCGCGAGGAATTGGTGGAGGAGCAATAGAAGTAAAGGCATTTAACAATTCACGAACACCAAAATTATTTACGGCACTGCCGAAAAACACAGGGGCTAATTTTCCTGCTAGATAAGCTTTGTGATCAAAAGAATCATAAACTCCTTCTATTAAGCTCACATCTTCCCTTAATTGATTGGTGAAAGGTGCTATGTAATCATCTAATGAATCGTCATTCAATGAACTGATGTTAACAATGTCATCAGTTAACCGAGTTTGGCTTGGATTAAAAATGTTCAACGACTTTTCATAGAGATTATAAACTCCCTTGAATGACTGACCAATACTGATAGGCCAACTTAACGGGCGAACTTTTATATTTAATTTTTCTTCCAGTTCATCTAATAAATCAAACGGATCACGACCTTCTCGATCCATTTTGTTTATGAAAATAATTACAGGTGCATCGCGCATTCGACATACCTCCATGAGTTTTTCTGTTTGTGCCTCAACTCCCTTTACACAATCAATTACAAGTATCACACTATCAACAGCGGTTAGTGTGCGGTAAGTATCTTCAGCGAAGTCCTTGTGCCCAGGTGTATCGAGCAGGTTTATGATTTTATCGTTGTATTCAAAAGTCATAACCGAAGTAGCTACTGATATGCCACGCTGCCTTTCAATATCCATAAAATCGGAAGTGGCGGCCTTTTTAATTTTATTGCTTTTAACAGCACCAGCAGTTTGAATCGCACCTCCGAATAATAAAAACTTTTCAGTTAAAGTGGTTTTTCCGGCATCGGGGTGACTTATAATGGCGAATGTGCGGCGCTTGGCAATTTCCTCGTCTAATATCATTTTATTTTTTGGTGGCGCAAATGTAATTCAACTCACCGCTTAATTTCAAAGTCTTAAATCGATTTGACCGAAGTGCTTAATCATTTAAAATGAGTAATTACATTTACACTTACAAGAAATAAAAAACATTTGCTGCGATTTTATTTTTCACTTGCATCGAGGTTGCCACTTGGTATTTTATATGTGAAGTCGAATGTTATTGCTTTTCTGTTACAATATATTTTCAGGTACAGGAGGCAGGTTATATTAGAAAATATGAAGAACTCATTTCCGGAAAAAACCGGAGATGAATTGCAAACAATAAGGACTGAATATTACAGACACATGAGCGACCTTATTGTGGAAAGTATAAAAGGTTTCAGGATAAAAAAGCAGGATTTGAAGCGGCGAATACGAATTGTAAACCTTCCTGATTTTAACCGTTATGCTGACGAAAGGCAAAGTGTAATTGTGTTGTTGGGGCATACAAGCAATTGGGAATGGAACGGATTGATGATGGGATTAACAGCTAACTTCAGTGCACAGGTTGTATACCGTCCATTAAGCAATAAAAATATAGATCAACTTGTATTCGATTTACGGAGTCGTTTTGGTTGTATGCCTATCAGCGAAAAAAACATAGCGAGAAATTTAATATCCAACAAACTTGAGCAAACAGCAACTGCTTTTATTGCAGACCAAACCCCATCGAATAAGCAAGCCTATAAAACAACCTTTTTAAATCAGGAGACCTATTTTTTCAATGGAGCTGAAAAATTATCAAGAAAGCTAAACCTTCCGGTATTATATGCAAGCACCCGAAAATTGAAGCGGGGTTATTATTTATATCGGTTTGAAATTATAACTGATGACCCTGCTTCAACTCCAGAGAATTATATTATGCAAACCTTTGCAGAAAAATTAGAACGGGATATCAAGAATCAACCATGGAATTGGTTGTGGAGCCATAAGAGGTGGAAAAAGAAATTACTTTAAATATTTATAAAAGTCCGTAGGTGAGCAATTCGTCAATTTCTGTTTTCACTCCCATTTGGTCTGCAATTTCAACACTTTTTCAATAAGATCACGCACGCACCCCTTACCTCCTCGAAATGGTGATACATATTCACTTATAAATAAAATTTCACTGCAGGCATCAGAAGGACAACATTTAATTCCGGCAAGCTTCATTGCTTCAACATCAATCATATCATCACCTATATAAATCACTTCTTCAGGTTTCAGATTTTTTATCTGTAGCCAGTGAAGAAAAGTTTCTTTTTTGTTTTTGACACCGGCGTAAATTGTTTGTACTCCAAGTTTATGTAAACGGATTTTTACTCCATCGGAATCCCCTCCTGTTATTACACAAAGTTCAAGTCCTTTCTTTACTGCTAATTGAATTGCATATCCATCACGGATATTCATGGTGCGTAATTCTGTTCCATCTTCGTGAACCAATAATGAACTATCGGTAAGTACTCCATCCACATCCATGGCAATTGCTTTAATTGATTTAAGCTTTGAGAGTAACGGATGGCTTGCCATTTATTTTTTCAATTTTATTTGTTGAGTAATGATCGAATATAAATTTTTCAAATCAGCTGCATCAGAAAGGTATTTCAAATGTTTTTGAATGGTTTTATCATCCTCTCTTTTTGCTGGACCTGTTTGGCTTTTTGAAGGAGGATTTTCCTTTACTTTTCGAATCGTCTCCTCGATTAAAGGCAACAGAATTTTATACGAAATATTTTCTTTATTCAATATTTCTTCGGCAACCGTAAACAAATAGTTAGAGAAATTATTTGCAAAGACAGCGGCAACATGAACAGCAAGCCGTTGTTGCTGATTTACCTCCAGCACCTCATTTGAAAGTGAAGATGCAACTTGTTTTAAAATTGAAATTGTACTTGGGTTATTACCTTCTATAAGAATTGGAATATTATTAAAATCAACTGCTACTTCTCTCGAAAAAGATTGAAGCGGATAAAACACTCCAATATTTTCAGAACAATTTTTTAACAAATTCATATCCACACTTGCCGAACAGTGTGCGACTATTTTTCCTTTTAAAGAAAGTTGATTTGCGACTTCTGCCAATGCATCGTCTTTCACAGGTAAAAAATAAATATCTGAATCTTCATTTATCAGATTCAACTCATCAATAAAGTCAATTTTATATTTTGATATGCGTGTTTTGGATTTGTCTCTTGTAAAAACCTGTGTAACCGTATACCCTGCCTTTGACAAGTGGTTTACTAAATGAAAACCAAGATTACCATACCCGATAATTGCAATCTTATACTGATTCAGCATTCTTAATTGCTGGTTTTTTCTTTTGAAATATCCGAAGAAGACTTACCAGAAACCCCGCTACACATAAAATAATTCCAAGCCACACTAAATTTATAAAGGGAAATACAATGGCCTTCATTACAATGTAATCCTGTTCAGGTTTTACTTCGGCAATATCAATTTGAACTTTGTTTTGGTCTGGAAGAATTTTTGTTAAACGAAAAATTAATCCCAACTCATCAACTTTATCATTAATGGGAGTTGCAACACCCCCTTGAATAAGGTATAACGGTTCCGCCACATAATCATTTCCATCCATTGGGTAAACATGCAACTTTGCTCCTACACACAAATCTCCTTCAACCAATTTTACCTTATCAGTTTTGTCAACCTTTTCAACACTTTCTAATATTACATAACTTTTACTGGTAAAAATGGTGTCGCCTTTTGCTATCTGGTGATCTGTAAATTTTTCTTCTTCAGTTTTTGCATCATTATTTTTTTCAGGAACAGTAGTTACATGTGTGTAAACATCACGGTCCCAATAGTGGCGTGTTGCAGGGTTTGAAATTAAACCCATTTTAGGGTTAATCTGCGCATTCGGATGCAAAACAAATCTTTCTTTCACTTCATTTGAAGTAGTATCCATCAACTCAAAAAGCACTTTGTAATAATGATTGGGTTCTGAAGTTGAATCACCTATATAAGTTGCATAATAACTTCCCATTTTCTCACGACCATTCTTTGGCATAAACTGGTTCGTATGCAACTCAAGGTTATTCATGCGTTCGCCATAATCAACTCCCCTGTAATTTAAACTAATAGTATGCTTGTTGGCCGATGAAATTAAAACTCCTAATAAAAAAATCCCAAACCCAAAGTGAGCCAAGGCAGGGCCATACAAGCGATGTTTGCCTTTTAAAATGATACCCATATAATACAGGTTCGATACAATTGAAAAAACAGATGCAAACAGTAAAGCAAAATAAGTTGGATAGGTTAAATCGCCAATCCAGGCAATTGCTATAGTAGAAAATATTGTGATTACTGATATAAAAATCATCCGGCGATAAAACTGTTTCATTTCACTCTTTTTGAATTTCAGATATAAAGCGAATGATGAAAGCAATAAAATTAATACCGCTACCGGAAGTTGGTATGAGTTGTAAGTTTGAATTGGTTCTGTTGGCGGAGCAATTTCAACTCCAGTTAATGAATGTATTAATCCTTTATAAACAGGAATGGAAGTATAAAGTGTTATTTGAAATGCCGAAATGAAAAGTATTCCTGCTCCAACGAAAATCCAGAATTCACGGGATGCCATTGCTTCTTCTTTTACAGGTGCAGGAATTTTTTTCCAGTTTAAAATCAAGAGAATTATTGAAGGCACTGCTAATGCAATAAGATAAAATACAAGGTGCCCGCTCATTCCTAAATCGGTAAATGCGTGAACACTGCTATTACCAAGAATTCCGCTTCTTGTTAAAAAAGTTGAATACAAAACCAGAATGAAAGAAAGCAGATAAAACAAAAAAGTTGAGCGCAATGAATGACCTGTTTTTTTGTAGGCCAGCATGGTATGAATTCCACCAACTAAAATTAACCAAGGAACCAAGGAAGCATTTTCAACCGGGTCCCAGGCCCAATATCCTCCAAAAGTTAATGATTCATATGCCCACGCTCCACCCATCATAATACCTGTTCCCAGTATTGCACCAGAAAACAAAGTCCATGGTGTAACCGAATCAATCCAACCACTATAATCTTTTTTCCAAAGTGCAGCCATTGCATAAGCAAAAGGAACCAATGTGCTTGCAAAACCTAAAAACAAAATTGGTGGATGAATAACCATCCAGTAATTCTGCAATAAAGGATTAAGTCCGTTTCCATCTTTAATAAAACTTAAATAATCAACTCGTTGAAAAATTGGTGCGCCAACCATTACCTCTCTCAACAAACTAAAAGGTGTACTTCCTACTTTGTAATCCCAGAAATAAATGCCCAGCAACATTGATGAGAGAAAACACTGAACCACCATGAATATTGAAAGAACCGGAGCTTCCCATTTATTACCCGCTCTGAATATCAGAAATGCGCCTAACACCATGTTCCAGAACATCCACAATAAAAAACTTCCCTCTTGTCCCTCCCAAAAACATGCTAACAGATACTGCATTGGCAGTTGCATGCTGCTATGCTCCCAGGCATAATGATATTCAAACCGGTGTTCATGAATGATATAATAGAGGGTAATAACAATTCCTAAAACAGAAATTGCCTGAACACCAAATAACATTCGTGAAACCTTCTTCCAGGAAATTTGAATGATTTCATTTTTTGATTGAGCTGAAATAAAATAAGTTATCGCCGATAATATTGATGAAACAAAAACAGTTAAAACAAACAACTGTCCGATTATGCCTGGCCATCTTAATTCATTCTCAAATACCATTATCTATCATTTGTCTTTATTCGGCAATATTAGCAACTAATACAAGAGACTATTGAATATTTTTTGGCCTTCATTTATTTGAATCAGCTTGATTGATAAATTGATTAGCTCTTTGGCGTGGCATCAACTTCCTGATAATTATTAATATCAAGTTTATCATTTTTATACTTACTCGGACACTTCATTAAAATATGAGAAGCATCAAAAAAATCTCCATTCATTCTTCCTGTAAGCACTATTGATTCAGATCGCTCAAAGTCCTGAGGCTTGGCCCCATGAAAAACGACTTTGCATACTTCACTATTCTTATCTTTTAAAACAAATGAAAAATAGTTTGGATCCTTTTCAGCATCATATTCCAATTCATGTGTCTTATCCAAAGTACCTACTATCTGAAAATCTTTTCCTGTTTTCATTTTAGCTGAAGAAAAAGTTTCATAACTGCTGTAATCACTTGCCATTGAAATTATTATTCCAATTGCAACAGCTATTATTCCTAAACCAATTATATGAACCTTTTTCATTTTTCTAAATTACACTTTTTACGGCTTCAAAACTAGGCGAAAGAAACCGAATTTGAATTTGTCTTTTATTAACGAGAAAAAGAAAATTACTGAACAAAATTCCTGACAAAGAAAAATTAAAATCCTTTGAGAGTTTCAAATTGTATTCTTCACTTACTTTTGCCAACATATAACCATTTCAAATGGCGCAATTGACAAAAGAACAAAAGATTAAAGAATTTGACATAAATGCTCCTGCATCTGCAGAGGCAAATTTATTCGGATTACCTTTTACAGAAAAGGAATCTGAAATTGTTATTCTTCCTGTTCCATGGGAAGTTACTGTTTCTTATCGGGGAGGAACTGCTAAAGCGCCGGAAGCAATAAAGAAAGCGAGTTTACAGGTTGATTTATTTGACGCAGATGTAGCTGATGCCTGGAAAAACGGAATTCACCTTCTTCCAATTAATAAAAAATGGAAACATACGAGTAAGCAACTTAGAAAAAAAGCAGAGCGGGTTATTGAATTGCTAGAGAAAGGTGAATCTGAAAAGAATAAAGAAATAAAGAATTTAACTAAAGAAGTATCTGATTCGGGGGTAAAATTAAAGAACTGGATAAAAAGCGAAATTCTGAGTCAAATAAATAATGGAAAACTGCCCGGACTGCTTGGTGGTGATCATAGCACTCCGCTTGGTTTCATTGAGGCTTTGGCTGAAAAAAATTCATCCTTTGGAATTTTACAAATTGATGCGCATTGTGATTTGAGAAAAGCATATGAAGGTTTTACATATTCTCATGCATCAATCATGTATAATGCTTTGCAAATAAAACAGATAAGCAAATTGGTGCAGGTTGGTATAAGGGATTTTTGTCAACAGGAAATGGATGTAGCAAAAGCAGAAGGTGAAAGAGTGAAAATATTCTTTGATCGTGATATGAAACGCAGCATGTTCGAAGGCTTCAATTGGAAAGATATTTGCGATGCTATTATTAATTCTCTGCCGGATAAGGTCTATGTGAGTTTTGATATTGATGGATTAGAAGCTTCATTATGCCCAAACACGGGAACTCCGGTTGCCGGAGGTTTACAATATGAACAAGCAATTTTTCTCCTTTGGAAATTAGCCATATCAGGAAAAACTATTATAGGGTTCGATTTGAATGAGGTAGCCCCTGGAAAAGATGAATGGGATGCAAATGTTGGTGCACGATTACTCTACAAACTTTGCAACTTAATGGCTTTGAGTCAAACTCAAAAGAAAAGTGTTAAATCCTCAAATGATAAAAAGTGGGAAGTTGAAAAGGAACAAGCTGATTAATCATGTCTAATCTTACTCAAATCCCTACTCTTGTTTATTCTGATTCACAAGGAAATATCTTTGATGCACCTGGTTTATGGATGAGTGGCAGAAGTGGTAATGATTTTGTCGCAATGACTCCTGAAGATTTTATTGAACTTCCGGATGGAAGCGATTTATATACACTTGAAGGAAGACATCCAATTGGCTTTGATAAAGAGACAGGTGATCCAATTGTTTATAAAGATGGATTTGCAGTTGGAGCACAAATGGCTCCAGCTCATACCATGTTTTATTTATCGGCTTTTGAAACTAATGAAGATGCTCCAACCCTTCCCCTTTTTGCCTATACCGCAGTTGGTTGGCACAAAGGAAAATTTTATGTTCCAGCTGTTCGAATTGACAATGATAAAAGACAAGAGCCAAGAGATTTTGACCGCCAGTTGATTGAACGAAATGTTCATTCAATGATTAAAGAATTTCCTAATAACCGATTACTCAAACACATTGGCGAAACATGTGCACTGACTTATTGTTGTCCTGCAGCGCGTAATCATTTCATGCATCGGTTTGAGGCACCAATTCCAACATCACCAGCGTGTAACAGCAATTGTATTGGTTGTATTTCATTTCAACCTATTACTGAAAATATTACCAGCACACAGGAACGATTAACTTTTAAACCAACAGTTAAAGAAATTACCGAATACACAATTCCACATCTACAAAATGTTAAATCAGCAATAGTAAGTTTTGGCCAAGGCTGCGAAGGCGAACCATTATTGATGTGGGAAACCATTAAAGATTCAATTATTGAAATCAGAAAACACACAGAAAAAGGAAGCATCAATATAAATACTAACGGCAGTATGCCCAAGGCTGTAGAAGAATTATGTAATGCCGGATTAAATAGTATTAGAGTTAGTTTAAATAGTGTTCGGGAAAGAATATATAACTCTTACTATCTTCCAAATAACTATAAATTCAGTGCTTTGAAAGAAAGCATTAAGGCCGTACGAAGCCATGGAGGATGGGCGTCGCTTAACTACTTTGTATTCCCTGGAGTAACCGATGAAATTGAAGAGTATGAAGAACTCAGGAAATTTATCAAGGAAACAGGCTTAAACATGATACAATGGCGAAATTTTAATATCGACCCGGATTGGTACCTTGAAAAAATTAAATATACTCCATCAGAAAAAACAATTGGTATTAGCAAAATGATGAAGTTATTAAAAGCAGAGTTTCCTCATTTATACTATGGATACTTTAATCCACCCGCGGAAATTATTAAAACTATGCTCACAAAAAAAGCCGCTATTACTTAGAATATCAAGGAAAAAGCTATTTTATACTCATTTTTCCATCCACTATAATATAAATGTAACATCAGTGTTTTTGTTTCGTAAATAGGTAGCCATAAATAGGTAACACCAAAATAATACGAAATGAAAAAATTACTCTACATTTTAGCTTTGAGTTTCATCAGTTTCGAAAGCTACTCACAAACTCAAAGGTTAATTCTTGTCGAAGAATTTACAAATGCTTCCAGTGGCCCTTGTGCAGTATCTAATCCTGCATTCAATGCATTAATGAGCGCCAATTCAACTAAAGTGGTTGCAATTAGAAATCACACTAGTTTTCCTGGATACGATCCATTTTATGCTCAAAATTCTTTACAAAATCAGGCAAGAACTATATATTATCAGGTAACAAATGCCCCAATCGGTAAAATGGATGGCTCAGGTAGTTTACTCAGTGATATAACGCAAACTGCAATAGATGCAGAATATGCAATTGCTCCTTTTTACAACATTAAACTAAATTATCACATTTCAAATGATAATGATTCATTATATGCTACCGCAACCGTTAAGGCTTTAAGCTATATAACAGGTACATTAAGGGCACAAATTGTCGTAGTTGAAAAAATGATTTCATTATCAACTCCTCCGGGCAGTAATGGTGAAATGGCTTTTCCTATGGTTATGAAGAAAATGCTCCCTTCTGAAAACGGAACTACACTTCCTTCTACTATGTACCCAGGTGATTCAGTTGTTATAAATGTTGGATGGTTATTAGCTAATGTTTTTAATATAAACCAACTTGCCGTTGTAGGTTTTGTGCAGGATAATGTAAATAAAAATGTAAAACAGGCTGCATATGCACCAACTGCTACTTCAGTTGCACCATCTACTCCTCCTACAATTGCATTAAACACTTTGAACAATACTTCATGCAGTGCAACTGGTTCAATTAATATAAATGTTAGCGGAGGTTCAACTCCATACACATATCTATGGTCAAACGGCGCTACTTCAGAAGATATTTCCGGATTGGCCGAAGGAACTTATTCAGTAACAGTAACGGGTGGAACATCTAATTCAACGGCAAATTATGCAGTTTCAAATACGCTTGGTCTTCCGACTATTACATCGTTAAGCGATATTACTTCATGTTCAGTTAAAATGAACTGGAATTTAGTAAATGGAGCACAGACCTATACCGCCAGATATAAAGAATCAACTGCCTCAATCTGGAGTTCTGATATTAATATAGGAAATACAACAAGTTATATATTTAATGGAATCAATGCAGGTACTAATTATGATTTCGAGCTAGCTGCCTCATGTATATCAGGATATAATAACGGATTTGTAGGAACAGCAGGACAAACCGGCCCTTGTCAAATGGTTACAAATTCATCCGTTGTTCCAAACTCTAGCACGAGTGCAACAATTTCCTGGGTTGCGCCTTGTTCTTCAATTGGGTATAGAGTTATTTATAGAAAACAAGGTTTGACTGCCTGGATCGATGGGTTTTATGGTTCAAACAGCTTAACTATTAATAATTTATTACCAAATACGACTTATGAATATAGAATTAGAAACAGATGCGGTGCAGCGCCAAATGTTACTGATTGGAGCACATTAGCAAGTTTTACAACCCCTGCACAGAGATTAGAAGAGCAAGAACAATCTAATGTCAAAACTAACCTGGTTCTATATCCTAATCCTACTTCATCTCAATTCAAAATATCGGGATATTTTGATAAAAAATCTTTAAATGCCGAACTATTTATTTCAAATGTTTTGGGCGAAATGGTTTATCAAGAGACAATATTGCTTGAGACCGGAATGTTTGAAAAGTCAATTGAATTAAACCCTCAAATTATTAATGGAATTTACTTTATCAGCGTGATTTCTAACACCAAGGAAAAACTCTCATCTAGAGTATTAATTCAAAAATAATTTCGAACATTAATAAGTCATTTAAAAGGGCAAATAACTTTGCCCTTTTTTTATAATTTTTATTTCTTGAAAAGATGTGTTTTCTATAATTATATTATCTGCTCAATCCTTATATATTTGCACCTCTTTTTTAAAACCAAAACTTCAATTAAAATTTAATATGCGCGGAAAAGGATTAGTACAGTTTTTTGCAATAGCACTTATACTTGTTTGTATCTATCAACTGTCATTTAACATTGTAACGAGTCGCGTTGAAAGTCGCGCGGATAATTATGCAGAAGCGAAGGTAATGATGGGTAAATCATTGGATGCAATTCCTGCGAACCAAAAGGATTCAGTGAATGGAGTTATTCGTGAATATCGTCAGGTGTATTTGGATTCTATAGGCAATGAAAAAGTTTTTAACCTTGGAATTGTTTCATTTACTTATTTAAAATGTAAAGAGCAGCAATTAAATCTCGGGTTGGATTTACAAGGTGGAATGAGTGTTGTTCTTCAGGTTTCCATGAAAGACTTAATCAAGTCTCTTTCTGGAAACAATACTGATCCTGCTTTTTTAAAATCGCTTTTAAGAGCAGATGAAAAAGTTAAAACTGAATCTCAAAAAGACTATGTAACACTTTTCGGAGAAGCATTTAACGAGATTTCTCCAAATGGAAAATTATCTTCAATATTCAGTACTAAAGAAAACGCGGACCGTATAAAATATAACTCTACTAACGAAGAAGTATTAGCGGTTATTAAAAAAGAAGCTGATAATGCTTTTAACCGCACTTTTAACATATTGAGCGCTCGTATTAATAAATTCGGAGTAGCACAACCTAGCATAACACCACAACCGTCAACAGGTAGAATAGTTGTTGAATTACCTGGAGTAGACAATCCTAACCGTGTAAGAAAATTGTTACAGGCAGCAGCAAAACTGGAGTTTTGGGAAACTTATAAGGCTGTTGAAATTTATCAATTTCTTGAGCAAGTTAACAATTCACTTGCTGCCCGTCAGGCGGTAAAAGACAGTTCAACAATTATTGGTGATTCTTCTTCTCAAAGCAATTCAAATGAATCAGCTCTTTTAACATCAACTGATTCAACAAAAAAGGATTCTACTTCAAATGCACTTACTTCAAATTTAGATTCTGCCGGATCAAAAACCGACTCTTCAGAAATTGCTAAAAATCAAGCAGCATCAAATCCTTTGTTCACCATACTTTATATTCCTAATTATAAAGATGAATCAACCGGAAAACAAATGGTTTCTCCTGGTCCGGTTTGTGGATTGGCTTTAGGAAAAGATACTGCGAAAGTTAATAAATACCTTAAGCTTGATTACATACAAGCTATAATGCCTCGTGATGTAAAATTCTTATGGGGTGCTAAATCAGAAGAAGGTACTCAATCAACCTATTCTTTATATGCTATTAAAAAGCAAATAGGCGATGATAATCCACCTTTGGATGGATCAGCTGTTATAAATGCCCGTCAGGATTACGACCAAAATAATCGTCCTGAAGTCGCAATGAATATGAATGATGAAGGTGCAAGAATTTGGAAACTATTAACCGGCAAAAATGTTGACCGATCAATTGCTATTGTTTTAGATGATTATGTTCAATCTGCTCCGAATGTATTAGGGGAAATTGGTGGTGGTCGCTCATCTATTTCCGGGGGCTTTAGTATAGAAGAAGCAAAAGATTTGGCAAATATTCTTCAAGCAGGTAAGCTTCCGGCTCCTGCTGTTATTATTGGTGAAGATGTGGTTGGACCATCACTTGGAAAAGAGTCAATTGCAAAAGGAATTCAATCAATGGTTTTTGCTTTCATTGCTGTTATGGCTTTTATGGTATTGTATTACAGCACTTCAGGTGTAATTTCAAACCTTGCGTTAATACTCAACCTCTTTTTCATTGTTGGTGTGTTGGCTTCTTTAGGAGCAACTCTTACACTTTCAGGAATTGCAGGTATAGTTTTAACAATGGGAATGGCTGTTGATGCGAATGTTATCATTCATGAGAGAATAAAGGAAGAACTCTCGAAAGGAAAAACTTACATTAAAGCAGTTGCTGATGGTCATACAAAATCTTATTCAGCAATTTTTGACTCAAACATCACAACCCTTTTAACAGGTTTAGTTCTTGCATATTATGGATTGGGGCCTGTACTCGGCTATGCTACTACGCTTAATATTGGAATCATTTTCACTTTATTCACCGCTGTTTTTGTTGCCCATATAATGTTTGATTGGTATTCAAAAAAGGGAAAGGAATTAAAATTCACTACAGCTATCAGTAAGAATAATTTCAACAACATGAATATTCAATTTGTTGAGAAAAGAAAATATGCATATATATTTTCAGGTGCTTTAGCACTGATTGGGTTGATTTCAATATTCACCCGTGGGTTTGATTATGGAGTAGATTTTACCGGTGGAAGAAGTTATGTTGTTCGCTTTGACCAAAATGTTAATACTTCAGAAGTAAGAGATGAAATGATTAAAATAACTGGTTCTACTCCTGTCGTTAAAACTTACGGAAGTGATAATCAGGTTAAAATTACCACTCAGTATATGCTTGAAGCAAAGGATAGTTCAGCTGAAGCTGGATTGCATGCTAGCTTAAAAAAGTTTATTGGCAAAGATGTTTCAGAAAAAGAATTTATGGCAAAGTATGTAATGAGCTCATCAATTATCGGAGCTACAATTTCTGATGACATAAGAAACAGTGCTTATAAAGCAGTTCTTCTTTCGCTAATAGGAATTGGCTTGTATGTGCTTGTTCGATTCAGAAAATGGCAATATTCAGCAGGAGTAATTGTTGCACTTGCTCATGATGTATTAATGGTAATGGGCTTCTTCTCTTTGTTAAAAGGATTATTACCGTTTTCATTAGATGTAGATGAAACATTTATTGCCGCTGCATTAACTGTTATGGGTTATTCTGTTAATGATACAGTTATTGTTTTTGACAGAATTCGTGAGTATTTAAAGGAGCATCCTGCTTCCGATATGAAACATGTAATTAATAATGCGATCAACAGCACCTTGAATAGAACAATTATGACATCAGTTACCGTAATGATTGTGGTGCTTATTCTGTTTATTTTTGGTGGTGACGCTATTAAAGGATTTGCCTTTGCTATGATTATTGGGGTTGGATTTGGAACCTATTCATCAATTTTTGTTGCGACTCCGTTGGTTATTGACTTTACTAAGGATGCAAACAAATTAAAATTTGAAGATGTTGATGCCAAGAAAAAGGCTCATGAAGCAATGGCTAGAGCTAAGTAATTTTAAAGATTATTAAAATTAAAAAGCCGTTCAATTTGATTGAGCGGTTTTTTTATTTTACTCCTATCTAATCTATTTGAAGCTTTTTTTTAATTGTATTAATATAACCTTTCGATATAAAATATTCTGTTGAAACTTCTTAAATTACAAATCAGACAAATTAGAATTTATATTTTGAATAGATATTTTCTATCAAAATTTACCTCAAAAATTAGGACACTCAAGTTTCTTTTTAGGGTTCGCGTTGTTGTTAAACTTGAAATTCCTTAACTCAAGAATCAATACCAATTCATGAGTTCCTTGGGTGTTAGATCTTAAATCGCTAATAGTTAAATCGTAACTATATCCAATCTTATATACTACAGACTCTTTATTCTGATCTCCAGCTAAGCCAAAATTTACAATTATTGCATCAGCTCTTTTTATATAGGTAACAAGTGGAGTTTGATTTCTATAAGATAAGCCAGCAAACAATGGTTTCATTAATACATTAAATGAAAAAACAAATGCCTTCATTGTTGTCTGGCTCTCCCACATTACAGAAGGAGCCAGTAATATCTTATACTTTTTTACTTCATATCGAACCGGAATTACAGCACCTGCATGCAAAACCAATTTCTGTGGTAATCTTGAAACTTGGCCGGTAATACTTTCATCAGGTTGGGTTAAATGATGAAGAGCAGCCCCAAAAGTGTAGGTGGCTATAAGATTTTTTAACCTGCTTCTTTGATTACCTTTAATAAGAGCGCCTGCTGTAAAATCAACAAAAGTTCTTGCTTGTTGATAAGGCGTTGGGTTACTTGTTGGATTTGTAATTCCAAACAAAGGATGAAGCTGATCGCTAAAAACCAATTTAGACCAATCTATCTTTTTATTAATAATTGAAGTGTTAAATCCAGCTTGAAAAATCCAGTTTTTTGGTGAAAGAATAACTCTATAAGAATACAAACCACTTATACACTGAGTTCTGAGATAACCTTCACCTTCAGTATCGCTCCATGCATTTAATCCAATTCCACTACTTAAACTCAAATCCTGTGCATCAAGAGCAAGCGAATAAGTTGGAAATTTACTTGGTATTCTTGGCCATAAATCCCTGTAATTCAATCCTGCGCGAAAACCAGAGTTAATTCCAGTAAAAGCCGGATTAACATATAACTGGTTAAAATAAAACTGGGAAAATGTTGGGTCTTGAGCTTTCGCTACAAATGAAACATTGATCAGAAAAACTACTACTGAACTGCATTTCAAGTAAAAATTAATTTTTTTTCGAATGAGTTTCATAAGACTGTTGGCAATATAACGAGATTTAAAGCATATTTGAAAATTGAATTTCAGAAAACAACTTAAATATTGCAACTTTTAAAGTGCAGATAAAAAAAATATTAATTATTCGATTTAGTTCTATTGGTGATATTGTACTTACAAGTCCTGTGGTCAGGTGCATAAAAAAACAAATGCCTGAAACAGAAATACATTATTTAACTAAGAAATCCTTTTCGATTTTAGTTGAATCAAATCCATACATTGATAAAATACATTTATTGGATGATAATCTTTCTAATACACTTAAGGATCTTGAAAGCGAAAACTTTGATTTCATTATAGATCTACATAATAATATCAGAACATTTAAAATTAAATGGCATTTAGAAAAACCGGTTCGTTCTTTTAATAAAATAAATATCAGAAAATGGCTGCTCGTTAATTTCAAGTTAAATATTCTTCCTGAAAAACATATTGTTCAACGATATCTCGAAACAGCAAGAAGATTAAAAGTTTTTGATGACGGTGAAGGACTTGATTATTTCATACCTCAAAAAGATGAAATAAAACTGAGCGATTTCCCCCTTACCCATTTACATGGCTATGCATCGCTTGTAATTGGTGCTCAATATTACACCAAAAAACTACCTTTAATAAAACTTAAAGAACTTTGTGAAAAAATTCAGATTCCAGTAATAGTTATTGGAGGAATAGAAGATTCTATAACAGGAAATGAATTAGAAAAGCTCTTTCCATATAAGGTTTTTAACGCTTGCGGGAAGTTTAACCTTAACCAATCAGCATCAATAGTCCGTCAGTCAAAAATTGTAATTACAAATGATACTTCTATGATGCATATAGCTGCTGCCTTTAAGAAGATTATTCATTCATTTTGGGGAAATACTGTTCCTATATTCGGAATGCAGCCATATTTCGGCAGTAATGCAAAGTATCAGTCTCTTTATAAAAGCAATTCATTTTTACACGAAGCAAAAAATGTTAGTTGTCGACCTTGTTCAAAGATAGGATTTCAAAAATGTCCGAAAGGTCATTTTAATTGTATGATGAAACAGAGTTTTGACAATCTGTTAAATGAATTACCTAAGAATTAATTAAAAGTTGTTTTCTATTCCACGCACAATTAATTCTATATCCTTATCCATCTGCGGGTCATAAGTAACTTTCAAATCATATCCCCATAAACTTCCTGCACTTTGCCAGAAAAA
>Ga0114969_10000677_pt1 | contig 29413 bp, 22 predicted proteins | sample M_130807_MF_Meta_FD_87316 | JGI IMG/M metagenome (GOLD analysis project Ga0114969, IMG submission 87316) | Freshwater microbial communities from Lake Montjoie, Canada to study carbon cycling - M_130807_MF_MetaG | ecosystem: Environmental > Aquatic > Freshwater > Lake | place: Lake Montjoie...
AATAATATAAGTTTTGGAGTTGAAAAGGCCGATATGGAAACTATAAAAAAAGCTGCGGTACAAGCTAGTATACACCACGAAATTGAAAAATTTGAAAAAGGTTACGAAACGCTAATAGGAGAGAGAGGAGTAACCTTAAGTGGTGGACAAAAACAACGCATTTCTATAGCCAGGGCTTTAATAAAACAACCTAAAATGGTAATTTTTGATGATTGCTTAAGTGCAGTAGATGCTAAAACAGAAAATGAGGTTATTGGCAATTTATATACCTATTTACAAGATAAAACTGCTATAATCATTACGCATCGGATTTTTTCTTTGTTTGATTTTGATAAAATTATTGTACTAGATGATGGGGCTATTGTGGAACAAGGTAAACATAGTGAGTTATTAAAAAAGGAGGGGTATTATGCAAAAATGTACGCTATACAACAACAATCAAATATTTAAGGATCAAAATTTTGTCATTTAAAAAACAACTATATCTTTGCCCTTCCTAAATGGGTAAATCGTTAAAATTTAAAAAAATTAAAAGTGGCTTACGAAAACAACGACAATAGCGAAAAAAAAATGGAAAGCGTTTACAGCATACGCATTAAAGCAGGAAAAAGACGTACTTACTTTTTTGATGTAAGAGAAACCCGCGGTAACGATTTTTATCTAACTATTACTGAAAGCAGAAAGCGTTTTGATAGTGATGGGTACGATAGACATAAAATCTTTTTGTATAAGGAAGATTTTAACAAATTTGTAAAAGGCTTAAGCGAAGTAGTGGATTATGTAAAGACCGAATTAATGCCCGATTTTGATTTTGATGCATTTAATCATGATATTCCATATGAAGGAGGAGAAGAAGGGGCAACAGCCACAGCTACATTACCCAGTGACGAAATTGCTACAGTTTCAACAGCAGAAGAGGTCGTAACAGCAACTAGTTTAAACGAAGTAGTAGAAACTCCTGTATTTATAGATCAAAGCCCTGCTGCACCTGTAGACAATGGTAGCACAGAAGAAGTGGATAAATGGTAAACTTTTTTTACTCAAACCAACTGAATAAGAACCGCTTAATTTTTAGGCGGTTTTTTCTTTTTGTGAATGCAGTTAATTTTTTATTATTGTTTCAACATTTATTAATTTACCTAATTCATTATATCCTTTTATACTAATCTTATAGGAGTTAGCAGCTTTAATTTTATCGGTATTAAAAGAAAAATTATTTTGATCTTTTAATAAAATAATAGATGGGTTCCAATATGCCGATTTGTATGCGTTTACATTTTTATCTTTTTCTGTTGAAAAAATTACGTTGTTGCCAAAGCCTTCATAATCAAATTCCTGTGGTTTTACTTTTTCAAGGGTGGGTTTAGACGTTAATTTATCTACACTAACTTTTGACTTATTTCCCTTTGTATATACTGCTAAAAGACCGCCAGGGTTAATCATACCTACAGTTATATGCCCAACATCAAAAAATTTTACAAGAGCAATTTCGTCTACATTTAATTGGTCTAAGTCACTTAATCCTGCAGGTATTTCATCAATTGTAATACCTACAACCCAAGGTTGAGCATTTTGCAAAGAGAAATTCCTTGTATTTACAAAATTTCCGTTTTGTACTTGAAGTATAAATACTCTATTTTTAACAAATTGTACTCCCCTCATTTTAGTATCATTAGGCGGATTATTAATATTGTCTATAAAAATGCTACTTTGAGTTGAGTAGATTCCTGTGGTAAATAAATCATTCACAACCTCTGCTTTGCTTTTTGGTTTTCCACCAGATTTTATTTTAACCTCATCTAATGTTTTTGCTTTAGTAAGATTAGAATCAACCGAAACTGAAGTAATTACTATTTTATCTTTTAGTATAAATCCGTAACCATACGTAAGTAACGAATCTAGCAAACTATTATTCTTATTTTCAGTAAGTTTTAAAGAACTAGCAAGCTCTTTGTTAGCTGTAGTGTAATATTTATAGGTAAATTTTTGAATGCCATAAAACACAAGTGAGTCTAAGGTAAACGATCCGTCTGGCTTTACTTTTGCAGTATATTTATAAACACTATCTGGGGTTTCATACAAAAAATTCAAAAACCCAGATCCATAAAATTTTTCTCCAGTAGGGTCAAATACTTTTCCTCTTATAATAGTTGCATAATCATCGGCAATTTTTGGAAAGTCCCCATTTTTAGCTTGTATTTTTAAATTAGTTTTAAGTATTTTATATTGGGCATTCATCGTACTATTCGGGTTAGGCGATAGTTGAAAAAAATCAATAATTTCTTGATTGCTAGTTGCATTAACATTAGCAGAATAAAAATAATCACCATCATCAGTAAGTATGGAATCTTTAGCATTTATTTTTTCAACAGAAACAGATAAATATTTATTTGCTTTTGAAGGAAATGAAATAGTTGCTTGCAAACTGTTATTTGTTGGTATAATTTCTTTAGTTAAAATAATGTCATCAAAATTATTTTTGTTTTGTACATAAATCGAAGTAGCCGAAACTACGTTCCTATCTTTATCTTGTAAAACAAGCCTAATAATACCAGTTGGTAATGATGCAATATTTACACCAGATGTAATGCTAGCATAGTTTTCAAACGAAAATGCAGCTTTATACACTTCACTATTATTTTGATAGACAACAACACTAAAAGAATCTTCCTTAGGCTGAATTTTGTAGTTTTTTGTAAGCATAAAATTCAACACATTTTTTTCAAAAGAAACTTGCATATTTACCCCATTGCTATCTGGTTTTATCAAGGGGTACAAAAACTTTTTATTGTTGATGCTTAACATGTATTGTTGATTTTTTAGCGGTGTAAATGTAATTTTTGCAACTCCATTATTATCTGTTGTAAATCCTTTTAGATGCTTATCATCTTTATCCGTTAGCGTTACATCACAAGGTGCTGGTAAACCATTAGAGAAGGCCGTTTTTATAAAAAATGTGTTAGGTATATTACTTATCAATTTATTATTATCGTAAAAAATGTTGCAAAGTATAGGTAAATCATAAACTCCGCTTTGTAAAGTGTTTACCATAAGTGGAGTGCTTTTTATTATTTTATTATTAATCATATAGGGTGTAAACGCTTGTAAGTAATAACTCCCTGCTTCTAATTCTTTTGGAATAGTAATAAAGCCGTTTGCACTTGAATTAAAAAGAGGGTATTTTTCTTTTGAAAGAATTGTTCCTTTTTTATCTGTTAAAAGTATATACAAATTATGGTCATCCTCTAAATGATTAATGTTGTTTATAACATAGTATTTAAAAGCTACAACCTCGCCAGCATTGCAGGTATTTTTGCTTAGGTGCAACAATAATTTCTGGGTAAGGTTTTTATCGGCAGTTACATTTTGTGCATTGCTAATCTTTATACAAAAAATCAATAAAAATAAAAGTGTCAGTCTAGTCATTCGTAAGTTCTTAGTTCACAAGAGTTTTTGTAATTGTAGAATTTAATATTAACTAATACCAATCTTTTATTAGATGTAAAATAAATACTAATTGCATCATGTTAAAGTTAAACGATAAACTTTAGCGCATTTTTTTGTAGCAATTTATTAATCCATTGGTAGAGGAATCATGTGTATTAACGAATTCATCACCATTTAATTCTGGTAATATATTTACTGCTAATACTTTACCAAGCTCTACCCCAAACTGATCAAAGCTGTAAATATTCCAAATTACACCTTGTACAAAAATTTTATGTTCGTATAAAGCAATTAATTCGCCAAGGGTAAAGGGTGTAATTTCTTTTATTAAAAAAGAATTAGATGGTCTATTGCCTTCAAAAACCCTGTAATTATTCTCATTATCTGAGCCATTCATTAAAGCCTCTGTTTGTGCAAAAAAATTGCTTAATAATTTTTGATGATGATCTCCAATAGAATTATGACTAATGGCAGTTGCAATAAAATCGGCAGGTATTTTTTGTGTACCTTGATGCAGTAGTTGATAAAAGGCGTGCTGCCCATTTGTACCCGGCTCACCCCAAATTATTGGACCGGTGGAGTAGGTTACCTTGTCTCCATTTCTATCTACATATTTACCGTTGCTTTCCATATTGCCTTGCTGAAAGTAAGCGGCAAAGCGATGCATATATTGGTCGTAGGGTAAAATAACTTCGCTAGTTGTGCCAAAAAAATTGGTATACCAAAGTCCAATTAAGGCCATTAAAACAGGTATATTTTTTTCAAATTTTTCAGTTGCAAAATGGTTATCAACTTCGTGTGCACCTTTTAATAGTTCTTCAAAATTGCTATAGCCTATAGTTAATGCTATACTTAAACCAATAGCGCTCCATAAACTATATCTTCCACCTACCCAATCCCAAAACGGAAACATATTTGCAGTATCAATACCAAATTTTTCTACGGCTGTTTTATTTGTACTTAAGGCAACAAAATGTTTAGCAATATGTTTTTCATCCTTTACATGTTTTAAAAACCATTCTCTTGCAGTGTGTGCATTGGTCATTGTTTCTTGAGTAGTAAACGTTTTACTTGCTATTAAAAAAAGCGTTTCTTCTGCATTTATTTTCTTTAAGGTTTCGGCAATATGTGTGCCATCTACATTGCTTACAAAATATGCTTGTATACCTTCTATCCAATAGGGTTTCAATGCCTCTGTAACCATAACTGGGCCTAAGTCGCTACCACCTATACCAATATTTACAATGTATTTTATTTTTTTGTTGGTATAGCCTTTATGGACTCCAGTGTGTATGTCGTTACAAAACACGTCCATTTGTTTTAAAACCGCTTTTATACCTGGCATTACATCTTGCCCGTTTGTAAATATTGGGTTGCCACTAAAGTTGCGTAAGGCAGTATGCAAAACAGCTCTATCTTCATTTACATTAATTTTTTCGCCATTGTACATAGCGGCAATAGATTCCTTCAACTTACATTCGGTAGCTAACTGTAAAAGTGCATCTATTGTTTTTTGGGTTAGTATGTTTTTAGAATAGTCAAATACAATATCTTTCACACACATCGAAAATTTTGAAAATCTATCTGCATCTTGTGCAAATAAATCTTTCATATGTATAGATTGCATTTGGGAAAAATGTTGTTGCAATAGTGCCCAAGCAGCAGTTGTAGTGGGGTTAATTTTTGGAAAACTCAATGTTTAGTTTTTAGATTACGAAGTTAAGGAATAACAACATAGACGCAAGGGTGAAAGTAATACGCTATTTGTTACAAATTATCCCTAGAATTTTTAAATTAAACGTTAAGCTGTCTAATTTATTTTTCCAATTATAGTGCTTCAATTACCTGTACTAATTTTTTTAACATTTCTCTTGTAACATCCAAGTGGGTAACCATACGAACTTGTGTAGGAGAAATGGCAAGGCATAAAATATCATCTTGCTTTAATCGTTCAACCAATTCTATGGGGGTATAACTGTTTATAACTTCAAAAATTATAATGTTAGTTTCTACGGGCATTATTTTACCAATAAAATCTTTCTCTATTAAAGCTCTTGCAATTTCTTTTGCTGCAACATGGTCATCAGCTAACCTTTCTATATTATTTTGTAGTGCATACGTACCTGCGGCTGCTAAAAAGCCTGCTTGGCGCATTCCTCCACCAAAAACTTTACGTATTCGTTTAGCTTTTTTAATTAAATTTTGGTTGCTCAATAATAAGCTACCAACTGGTGTACCTAAGCCTTTGCTTAAACAAATAGAAATACTATCAAATATTTCTCCATACTGTTTTGGCGTTTCGCCTTTAGCAATTAGGGCATTAAAAAGCCTTGCCCCATCTAAATGCAATTTTAAATTATGTTGTAAACAAACTTCTTTTATTTTTATTATCTCTTCAAAATTGTAGCAAGCACCACCTCCAAAATTGGTCGTATTTTCTAGGCTTACCAAACTACTATTTGATTTATGTACATCAAATTTATTATTGATAGATGTTGATAGTTGCTCTGCCATTATTCTTCCTCCATCTCCTTGTAATAATTTTACTGAGCTAGCACTATTAAAAGCAATTCCACCACCTTCAAATTGGTACACATGGCTAAGCTCATCACAAATAACCTCATCGCCAGGTTGTGTATGGCATTTTATGGCAATTTGGTTTGTCATGGTGCCACTGGGGCAAAAAATGGATGCTTCCATTCCAAACATATCTGCTGCTAAAGCTTCTAAATAATTTACAGAAGGGTCTTCACCAAAAACATCATCCCCAACTTTGGCGTTAAACATGGCATTTAACATAGCTGTGGATGGCTTAGTAAATGTATCGGAACGTAAATCTATTTGCATGGTACAAATTTATGGAATAAAAATATCCCACAAAAGCACAAAGCCAAATAAAGAAAACAGCCTAAACTAATAATATTTAGTGCCCTTTGTGCTTTTGTGGGAAATCAGTTTAACTTAAATCAAATAACTTTACTACAAATAATAACGATGACCTACACACAAATAGAAATACAAACAACCAATCAAGCGCAATCGGAAATATTAATAGCATTGCTTGCAAATATTGGGTTTGAAGGCTTTGAAGAAAAAGAAAATACTTTACAAGCTTTTATTAAAAAAGAAGATTTTATAGAGAAAGATGTTGCAGAAATTATTACTAAAAATCATCTTATCTTTTCACAAAAAAATATTGAGCAACAAAACTGGAATGCACAATGGGAGAGTAGTTTTGAGCCAGTAATAGTAGATAATTTTGCGGTAGTTAGAGCATTTTTTCATAAGCCAATAACTAACGTAAAATATGAAATTATCATCACCCCAAAAATGAGCTTTGGCACTGGGCACCATGCTACTACTTTTTTAATGATGCAACAAATGAGTAAAATTAATTTTACTCATAAATGGGTTTACGATTTTGGTACGGGTACAGGGGTTTTAGCGATTTTGGCAGAAAAAATGGGGGCAACGCAGATTTTTGCAATTGATAATGATGATTGGAGCATTGAAAACACTAACGAAAATATTTTAGCTAATAACTGTACCAACATCAATTTAAAAAAAGCAGATACTATTGAACCTATTAATAAAGTTGATATTGTGTTAGCCAATATAAATTTGAATGTAATTTCTGCTGCTATCAACCAAATTGTAGGTATTTGTAAGCTCCAAACTCAAGTACTATTTAGTGGGTTTTTACCAACCGATTATGCACAAATGGAAAAGTTATTAACTCATCATAAATTTATCAACATTAGATCCATAGAAAAAAATAATTGGCTTTGTATTCAGTGCACATATAATGCATAATATGTATATAACTGCTATATTAAATTAACGTTATGTTTTAATAATGTCTTATCTTTGTGTTCAACTCAACTAAGAAAAACCAATGAGAGAACTTGGGCTTATCATACTGGCATATCTAATTGGCTCAATACCAACAGCACTAATCATTAGTAAAAAATATTTTGGAATTGATATACGTGACTATGGAAGCGGTAATATGGGTGCTACCAATACGTTTAGGGTATTGGGTAAACGTTACGGAACAATAGTAATGATATGCGATATTTTAAAAGGAATGGCTGCTGTATCCTTATTTTATTTTCTTCCTTTTTATCTAAATAACGAGTTAGCTCGAACCAATTTTATGATTGGTTTAGGGTTGGCCTCCGTAATTGGTCATGTGTTCCCAATTTTTGCTGGTTTTAAAGGTGGTAAAGGAGTGGCTACACTATTTGGAATGGTATTAGTTGTGCAACCCATAGTTGCCATTTGTTGTGTAGTTGTTTTTTTATTGGCTTTGTTTTTAACAAGATATGTTTCCCTAAGTTCTGTATTAGGTGCTATAATGTTACCCATTAGTGTTTTATGGATTTGGAACGAAGAAGAATCTTTATATAGATTTTTTGCCTTAATAATAGCTGTAATGGTGGTACTTACTCATCAAAAAAATATAGGTAGAATTTTACGTGGCGTGGAAACTAGAGTACCTATTTTAAAGTACAGAGATCGTCGAAAATCTCGACGTAGAAATGATTAACATTTCCTTCTACAACCTTTTTCAAAAATTTACGTCTTAATTATCAAATGCAATTTGTATTTTACGTTAATAGTTTGGTCTATTAATTGTATTAGAATCATTAAAATAAATAAAATGAAAAAAGTAAGCATAGTTTTATTTGTTGCAACTCTTTTTTTTGCATGTAGTAAAAATGCAGTTACAGGTCGTAAGCAGCTTAAATTATTTCCCGAAAGTGTTTTACAAGATCAGGCTTTAACTGAGTACCGTAGTTTTTTAAGTACCAATAAAGTATTAAGCGAAAACGTAAATAAAGATGCTGTAATGGTTCGTAGGGTAGGGCTTAGAATATCTAAGTGTATTACAGATTATTACACGACTAAAGGCTTAGGAAAAGAATTAGAAAACTATAAATGGGAGTTTAAATTGGTAGATAATAAAGAAGTTAATGCATGGTGTATGCCCGGCGGAAAAGTGGTTGTGTACACCGGTTTATTGGCAGTTACACAAAATGAAGCTGCTTTAGCTGTTGTAATGGGGCACGAAATTACACATGCAGTTGCACATCATGGAAACGAAAGAATTAGCCAAGTTGCCATAGCAGAGGGCTTTGAGGTTGCAGGTAATATTTTTACTAGTGGTAATCAAAAGGCAAACCGACTTTTTAACAATATTTTTGCCCCAGCAGCACAAGTGGGTGTTTTATTACCAAACTCTAGAAAACAAGAATTGGAGGCAGATCGCTATGGATTAAATTTTGCCGCCATGTCTGGTTACAATCCAAATGAAGCTATTCCCTTTTGGAAAAGAATGAGCCAAGCTGGTGGGCAAAAATCTCCAGAATTTTTAGCTACTCACCCAAGCGATGATAGAAGAATTGTGGAATTACAACGATTTATGCCAGAAGCATTAAGTTATTACAAACCAATTGGATCTAAATAAACATATTATAACTTAATAGTAAACCAGTACAATTTAAAGCTGTACTGGTTTTTGGTTAAGAAAAATGACCTTTCATAGGGATAGTTCAATAAAATTTGTAATTTTATTGAACTATGTACTAAATACATATTTATTATCCTTTTAAAACGTTAAAATCTACCTAATTTGTATAAAAATATACTTTAGATAATGTTTCGTTTTTAACCTAACTAAATACTTATGGCGCTTTTAACTGTGTTGGAAAAACTGCAATTAAAAGAAGAGAAAAATGTGCTAATTCAAGGATTACCATCTTCTATAGAAAAACAGTTTGTAAAATTATCTTTTGCAAAAAACGTTACTCCTTTATTAAAAAGTAAAAAAATTGATTTTGCTTTAGTTTTTGCCATAAATCAAAAACAATTAAAAGAAATATTGACCGATGTTTTACCAGCATTACAAAAAGACGCAAAAATGTGGATTGCTTACCCTAAAGTAACCAGTAAAATTGTTAGTGATTTAAGCAGAGATGCCGATTGGGAATGTATTACCAAAATGGGGTTTGAAACTGTACGTGCTATTGCCTTAGATACCATATGGACCGCATTACGATTTAAAAAACCAGACACAAAAAAACAAAAAAAAGAAAATTTTTCTTCATCAAATCCTGCTCCTGGTATCGATTTTGAAAAACGAATGGTAGAAACTCCTGGTGAGCTACAAGTTTTACTTAATAAAAATAAGACAGCCCTTAATACTTTCAACGCCTTATCCTTTTCACATAAAAAAGAATATGTAGAATGGATTTTAAGTGCCAAAAAAGCAGAAACAAAAACTAAACGTTTGCATACTACGATAGAGAAATTAGCAGAAGGAAAGAAAACGTTTGGACAACGCTAATTTACCTGAAAATAACAGTACCTAACTGCCTTGTTAATTCCATTTCTACTTGTTTTAAATGTTGATGGGTTTGCAAACAAATCATTTGCTCATCATTACCAATTGCTTTTTCAAGTTCAAGTTGGTTTTCATCAATTAGGCGTTTTATTTTACGCAATTTTAAATAGTTGAGCGTACTAAACACTTCTTCTTTAAATAAATCTTCTCTTGTAGGTATGTGGCCCTCAAAATGTGCAGACCAATTTGGACTAATTTCATAATTAAAGTCCATAATACTTACGGCTAATGTACTTAGTTCAACATCATCGTGGTATAAAAAGTTTTTTGTAGTAGGCTCTATTCCCTTATCGTACCAAGTTTTGTAGGTTTCTAAAAGTCGAACTAAATTTTTATTATCAATTAAATCTGATAATTGATTTTCTGCAATTTCTGCAAACATATACTTGGCAACTGTTTCTTCATCGTTCCAGGGTTTATTCCCAAACTCCAATAAGCTTCTAACCATAGCCCTTTCATGTTGCTCATCTTTACTTAGTAATAGAGCGGCATCGTTATCAATTTGTAAAGCATTATCAACAGCGTCGTTTAAAAATTCTTGATTTCTGGAAGCTTTTGTCTCATCTTTATAAACCTTTTCTTTTATGTGCTTATTTACAAGTGCAATTAAGCCACTTTCTTCAATTTTTAAAATTTCGGCGCTTTGCTTTATATAGGCTTGTTGTTTACTAAAATCTTCTAGCTTATTTATTTTTGCAATGGTTTCGGCAATTTGATTAATGACCAACGATTTTTTGTTGTTATCATTACCCGCTTCAGCTAAAGCTATATTTAATTGAAAAAGAATAACATCTTTTTTATTAGTAGCAATAAAAGTAGCAAAGGCAGAAGAACCTACTTTGTTTACATAACTATCTGGGTCTTCGCCATCTGGTATTAAAACCAATTGAACATTTAAACCTTCTTCCAAAGCCAAATCTAAACCACGTAAAGCTGCTTTAACACCAGCATTATCGCCATCGTATATAATGGTAAGGTTGTTGGTGTATTTTTTTATTAATCGAAGTTGATCGGGAGTTAAAGCCGTACCACCACTTGCTACCACATTTTCTATACCAGCTTGGTGTAAACTAACTACATCGGTATAACCTTCTACCAGCAAGCATTCATCAGCCTTATCAATAGGCTGCCTTGCAAAGTAACTGCCATACAATACTTTACTTTTTACATAAATTTCGTTTTCGGGTGTATTTATGTATTTGGGAGCTTTGTCATTTTTTTTTATAATTCTTGCTCCAAAACCTAACACTTTGCCGCTTTGGTTATGTATAGGAAAAATGATACGGCCACGGTAATTGTCGTTCAAAACACCTTCTCGGTTATTTACTAAACCCGATTTTAATAAGTATTCTTGATTGTATTGTGCTGCTAAGGCAGCTTTTGAAAAGGTATCTTTTGCTTCGGGATTATACCCCAATTGAAATTTTTTTATCGTATCTTCTCTAAAGCCTCTTTGTTTTAAATAGCTGAGTGAAATGTCTTGCCCTTCATCGGTGTCAAAGAGTTGAGTGCTAAAAAATTGTTGTGCAAAATTATTAATGATGTAAAGGCTATCGGCAGCTTGTTGTTGTTGTTTGTATTCTGGGCTAGTTTCGGTTTCTTCAATTTCTACGCCATATTTATTGGCTAACCAGCGTAGCGCTTCAACATAACTATATTTTTCAGCTTCCATTAAAAAGCTAATACTGTTGCCGCTTCTTCCACAGCCAAAGCATTTATAAATTTCTTTAGCTGGCGAAACGGTAAAAGAGGGGCTTTTTTCGTTATGAAATGGGCATAAACCTAAATAGTTTGCACCTCTTTTTTTAAGTTTTACAAACGTGCCTATAATATCAATAATATCTACTCGGCTTAAAATTTGTTGTATGGTATTTTGCGCAATAATCAATCCTAAAAAATTGAGGGTGTAAATTAAGGCTTCTTTTTTAAAGAAAATAAATTTCTGTTAGAGTATATACTATACTTAATTTTTAAAAAAAAAGGGCTTGTTTTATGAAAAAGTACTCAAAAATCCTTTTGTATATTTAATTAAGGAATATCTTTAACAATAAAAATTTACAAGAATGAAAAAAAATTTATGTTTTATTGCAGTAACTTTTTTAAGCAATATAGTAATTGGACAAACTTTAGATGATCTACGAAAGCTTGTTATACTTGGCAAAAATACTGATGCAAAAAAGGCTATTGATGTACTATTGGCTGATCCAAAAAATGCAGCTAAGGCTGATGTTTGGTATTATAAAGGGGTTATTTACAATGAAGTTGCAAAAAGTGATGCAACTGCTGGCCTTTGCAGTAATTGTAGACTTGAAGCTTTTGAAGCATTTAAAAAATACCAAGTTTTAGATGTTAAAAATACCTTGATGAATGAAGAGCAGAATGTACGCTTATTTGATATTTATAACGGTTTTTTTGATAATGGAGCAAAAAAATACAATGCTAAAGACTATGAAGGTGCATATGAATATTTTAAGAATACTGCACTAGTTTCAGATTATATTACTAGTAAAGGGTTTAGTTATAATGGTTTTACGTTTCCGGCTTTAGATACCTCACTTACCCAGAATACTGCCCTGGCAGCAAGATTAGCAAATAAAGATGATTTAGCTGCTGTGTACTATGAAAAATTAGTTGCTATAAATTTGAGTAGTGAAAAAGATATGGAAATGTATCTATACTTGGTGGAATATTATGCAAGAACAAAAAACAAACCTGCATTTGATGCTGTTATAGCCAAGGCTAAAAACTTTTACCCAAAAAATGAATATTGGACAGAGGTAGAGCTTGAACAAGTTGATAAAAAAGATAAAATTGCATTATTTGCTAAATACGAAGAAATACTTGCAGTAAACAAATCGAATTATCTATTATCGTATAATTACAGTGTTGAATTGTTTAATTATGTATACATTAGCGATCCAAAGCCTAGCGATTTTACTTCAGCTAGAGGTAAATTAGCTAATGCTATAAAAAGAGTAATTGAACTTAAAAATACCCCAGAGGCTAATTTATTAATGGCAAAAAGTATTTACAATGATACCTATGATGCACAAGAAGAATATAATAAAGTAAAAGGAGCAAAGCCAGCTGATATAAAGCTGAGGGCAGATAAAAAAGCGATTATGATTAAAATGGCAGACGAATGCATTTTATACTCCGACCTAGCTATTGTAGAATTTCTTAAAATGCCTAAATTAAAACCTTCAGAAAAAGGAAATTTAAAAAGTTGTTACAATTTACAAGAGAGTATGTATAGCTTGAAAGGAAATGTAGCAAAATCTAATGAAGTAAAAAATAAAAGCGAAGCTCTATAATTATAAAAATATAAATAAAAAACCTCCTGAAAAATTCAGGAGGTTTTTTATTTATTATCCGCCTACTCTAATTTGAAAAGTACCTCTACCACCACCCATTTGTTGCATATCTTTCATCGCTTTTAATTCAACATCTTTTGGAATATCAAATTCTTTATCTTTTACTTCCTTTTCAATATCAATTTTCGTTACTTCTACTATCATTTTTCTACCACGGTTCATCATTGTTTCGTACTGCATAGGAAATCCGTTTAATTTTTCTAATCCTGCTACCTGTGTAGCTCTTCCACCAAAGCCAGCTATGCCGCCTGTTGAAGTAACACCTTGCACTTTAAAATCAGAACAATACCAAACCATATTACTATCTGTTTTATTTTTTCTGGTTGTAATAAGTATCGCTTTTTTACATTGCATACCTGCAATCTTTTTCGATTCGTCTATATAAACAACGTCTGTGGTGGGAGTGATAATACTCTCTGCAACTGGTCCATTTTCTCTTCTGCTTTGCATTAGGCTATCCATTTGTTTACGCATTTTTTCTTGATCTTCATCTGTAGCATAAAAACCTGTTGTACTACCATTCATTTGCATAAGCGTAGTCGTTATTTTTTTATCATTATCTCTAATGGTTGTTGTAATATTTATCTCATTATTTATTACTGTTTTTATTAAATTATTTTTTATTTGAGTAACCGATTTTGTTTCACCATCGCCTCCAAACCGCATTATTCTAACTTCTGCACCCTCTGCAGAAGGTGGGGGTGGGGCAACTGTATAATCATCTTCCTCTAGAGATACAATAGTTGTTTTTGTGGTAATAGTAGCCTGTGAAATTGTTTTTTGCTGGGCAAATACAACAGTAGTACAAAGTGCTAAAAGGGTTAATATTATATATTTCATCTTAAAAATTTTTGTAAATATACGAAGTCATTCGTAAAAATAAAATATGGGGTAATATTTTTTTAAATTTTTAACAGAAGTTATGCTGCTCAAAGACTTTAAACATTTAAAAAAATGTTATTAGCCCAGATAAAGGGGTTGATTTCTAATATTCGTACCTTGCACACTCTTAAAAAAAGCAACATGAAAGAAGTTTATATTATAGCTGCGGTACGTACACCATTAGGTAGTTTTGGAGGATCGTTAAAACAATTTACTGCTACACAATTAGGTGCAGTTGCTATAAAAGGCGCCATTGCAAAAGCCGGTGTTGCACCAGAGCTTGTAAATGATGTGTTGATGGGTAGTGTATTACAGGCTAATCTTGGCCAAGCACCTGCAAGGCAAGCAGCAAAATTTGCCGGTTTACCCAACGAAGTAAATTGTACAACCATAAACAAAGTATGTGCTAGTGGTATGAAGGCTATTGCACAAGCTGCTCAAAGTATACTGCTTGGAGATGCTGATATTGTTGTTGCTGGTGGAATGGAAAGTATGAGTAATGTTCCTTTTTATGCAGATGCAATGCGTTGGGGAAATAAATACGGTAATACCACTTTTATTGACGGTTTAGCAAAAGACGGCCTAACCGATGTGTATGATGGAAAGGCTATGGGTAATGCAGCAGAACTTTGTGCAACAACTTGTAAGGTTACCAGACAAGAGCAAGATGCATTTGCAATAGAGAGTTACAAACGTAGCCAAGCAGCAATAAACCAAGGTAAGTTTGAGAATGAAATTGTGCCCGTAGAAATTCCGCAACGCAAAGGCGAACCAATTTTATTTACAAAAGACGAAGAACCTTTTAATGTAAAATTTGATAAAATACCTGAGCTTAAAGGTGCTTTTGTAAAAGAGGGTACCGTAACTGCCGCTAATGCTAGCACTATGAATGATGGTGCTGCTGCACTTGTTTTAATGAGCAAAGAAAAAGCAGATGAATTAGGTTTAAAACCAATTGCAAAAGTTATAGGTTATGCCGATGCAGAGCAAGCTCCAGAATGGTTTACAACAACTCCTGCATTGGCTGTACCAAAAGCAGTGGCTAAAGCTGGATTAACCATGGAAGATATTAGCTACTGGGAATTAAACGAAGCGTTTAGTGTAGTAGGTATTGAAAATAGTCGCCGGTTGAAACTAGACCCAAGTAAAGTAAATGTAAATGGTGGTGCAGTTTCGTTAGGGCATCCGTTGGGCTGTAGTGGTGCAAGAATTATTGTAACACTTATAAATGTATTAAAACAAAATAACGCTAAATACGGTGCTGCTGGTATTTGTAACGGCGGGGGAGGTGCTAGTGCAATGGTTATTGAGAATGTTTAGAGTGTTTACATTTCAATGGTAATGTTAATTTTGGTGTAAAGGCAATGTACTGCTCTTCACGCAAACAGCTATCTTTAATTTGTATATTCGCTATACCATCTTCTCCTCCAACTCCATTACTTTTTCAAAAACTGTTTCATACTCACCATTTAAAATTATGAGCTCTAAAACAGCGTCATTATAAGCTTTTTCGGCCACAACAAATTTTGTCCTGTCGGCCAAAATATCGGGTTGCCCAAGCTTGGTTTCTAAATCGGCTTTTGTTTTAGATGCAACTGCAATTATATCTTCTAATTGTGCAAAACGGTTTTTATGTTTTTGTAGTTCTTTTTTAAGCTCTTTATCTATGGGTTGTAAAGTTTGCTGTTTGGGATTTACTGGAGCTATAGCTTCTATGTTTTTTTCAACTCTTTCAACTTTCTTGTCACCCACAGCTACATTCGCCGCTTGTCTTTCTTTCCATTCCATCCATTCATCATACCCACCATTAAATTCTTTTATTTCGTAGTTATCTATTTCCCAAATTTTATTAGCAGTTTTACTAACAAAATAACGATCATGGCTAACTAAAATAAAACTGCCTTCGTATTTATTTAATGCTTCTACCAATAACTCTACCGAGTGCATATCTAAGTGATTGGTAGGCTCATCTAGTAATAAAAAGTTTGCTTTACTAACAATAGTTTTAGCTAGTGCTACTCTGGCTTTTTCGCCACCACTTAGTACTTTAATTTTTTTATCAATATCATCTCCACCAAATAAAAAACAACCCATTAATGTTCTAAGCTCTAAAGTAGTTTTACCACTACCAGCTCTTTCCATTTCTTCTAAAATAGGGTTTTCAATATTTAAAGCTTCTAATTGATGCTGTGCATAAAAAGCATCAACTACATTATGTCCCCAAGTACGTTCGCCGCCTTCAAAAGGTTCTACACCAGCTACAATTCTTAACAACGTACTTTTCCCTTTTCCATTAGCACCAATTAAGGCAATTTTATCGCCACGGCTAATTTCGGCACCCGTATTTTCAACAATTTTTGTAGTGGCAAAACTTTTACTAATATCTTTTACGGTACATAAAACTTTACCAGGTTGCTTATCAATACTAAAGTTAATTTTTATGTTAGGTCGCTCTAAATTGGTATCTTCTATTCGTTCAATTTTATCTAGCTTTTTAATAATACTTTGTGCCATGGCAGCTTTGCTGGCTTTGGCTTTAAAGCGTTCTACCACACGTTCTTGTTGGCGTATATAATCTTGTTGATTTTCGAAAGCACGTTTTTGCATTTCTATACGCACCGCTTTTTCGGTTTGATAATAAGTATAATTGCCACTATAAATGTGCAATTCGCCTTGGTAAATTTCTACAATTTTGTTTACCATTCTATCTAAAAAAAATCGATCATGGCTTACAATTACTACAGATCCTTTGTAATGTATCAGGTATCTTTCTAACCACTCAATACTAGGTAAATCCAAGTGGTTGGTAGGCTCATCCAGCAATAAAACATCAGGAGCCATTAAAATCATTTTTGCTAATAAAACCCTCATACGCCAACCTCCACTAAACTCTTTGTAGGGACGGCTTACATCTGCATTACTAAAGCCTAACCCTTGTAAAATTTCTTCTGTTTTATGGTGAACGCTATAGCCATCAAGCACATCCATTTCATTTAACAAATCGGCGTACTTAATACCCAATTCATCGGTAGGGTTTGTTTCCAACTCTTTTGCTAAATCTTCCAATTCTTTTTCAACCTCTAACACTCGTTCAAAAGCACTCATGGCAACTTGTAAAATACTGTCTTCGGTATCAAAACTTAATAAATCTTGATGTAAAAAACCAATCGTTGTTTCTCTCCCTTTTTCTACCGTGCCAGCACTAAGCCTGTACTGGCCTACTAAAATTTTTAATAATGTAGATTTTCCGGTACCGTTATACCCTATAAGACCAATACGTTCGTTAGGATGAATATGCCAAGTAGCGTTTTCAAAAATTGTACGAGCCCCAAATTCAAACGTTGCATTTTGTAAACCAAGTAACATTGTAGTATTTAATATTTTTTAATGTATTATTTTATTTTGACCAATGACAAATGACCAATTTTGCCGCAAAAGTAACGTAATCGTTAAACTTTAAAAAGGAATTACTCTTATTTGTATTTTTGTGGAAATTTTTACAAATGAAAAAAGGAATTTTAGTTGTTTTATTAGCCGCCATTGCATTTGCAGCCTATTGGTTTTTAATTCGAAAAACCGAAAATGGCTTTAGTGGCGAAAAGCAGGTTGCAATTGCCATTAAAAAACACTCCGATAAATTTAATACAAGTGTTTCTACTATGATGAGCGCCTATTTTGATATGCAAAATGCTTTTGTACTTGCAGATACTTCTAATGCAAAAGAAAGTTGCAAAAAATTTATAGCCTTAATAGATAGTGTTGATTTTAATGAATTAAAAGACGATTCTGCCGCAGTTATCCAAAATGCAAAATTATTTTTTACAGATGCTAAGGCAAACGCAGTTTCTTTATTAACACAAACTGATATTACAGAAATGCGTAAAGACTTTAATATGGTTAGCGATATTTTATATCCCGCCTTTAAATCTATCAATTATAATGGGCCAACAATGTATTACCAAAATTGCCCAATGGCTTTTGGGGAAGATAAAGGCGCTAATTGGATTAGCAGTACAAAAGAAATTATTAATCCATACATGGGGAAAAATCACCCCGAATATAAAGGCTCAATGCTACATTGTGGTGAAGTAAAAGATTCGTTGTAAACTAAGTAAGCTTATTCTATCTATGAAAAAAAAGGCGGTTTTGTGTTTAATGTTGTTAGTAGGCTTTACATCATTTGCACAAAAAAAATTTACCTTAAGTGGTTATATAAAAGATTCGTTAAGTGGTGAAACATTAATAAATGCAACCATCTCCCTACAAGGAAAAACAAAAGGTATAAACAGTAATCAATATGGTTTTTATAGTATTACTGTTGATGAGGGTACGTATACTTTTATATCCTCCTATATTGGCTATCAGCCCAATATTATACAACTAAATCTTACGGCCGATAAGGTATTTAATTTTGATTTATTACCCAAAACAAAAGTATCCGAAGCAGTGATAGTGACTGCAAAAAAACGTGATAATAATGTTAAAAATGCCCAAATGGGTAAGTTTACTTTACCCATAGAACAAATAAAATCGATACCAGCTTTTTTAGGCGAAGTAGATATTTTAAAAACTATACAGTTGTTGCCTGGGGTGCGTAATGCAGGAGAGGGTAGTGCAGGTATTTATGTACGTGGTGGAGGGCCAGATCAAAATTTAATTTTGTTAGATGATGCCCCAGTTTATAACACAGGGCATTTGTTTGGATTCTTTTCCATTTTTAATAGTGATGCTATAAAAAATGTATCCATAATAAAAGGGGGTATGCCAGCACAGTATGGCGGTAGATTAAGCAGTGTGTTAGATATTTCGATGAAGGAAGGAAATAATCAAAATTTTCAAGTAGAAGGTGGTATTGGTTTAATAGCCAGCAGAATTTCGTTACAAGGCCCCATTAAAAAAGACAAAGCCAGTTTTATTATAAGTGCACGGCGAACGTATATTGATGCTTTAACCCAACCTTTTATTAAAAAAACTAGCCAGTTTAATGGCTCCGGATATTATTTTTACGATTTAAATGCAAAAGTTAACTACAAAATTTCTGAAAAAGATAGAGTGTATTTAAGTGGTTATTTTGGTAGAGATGTATTTGATTTTAAAAATAATAGACAAAGTTTAAACGTAAATATTCCATGGGGAAATGCTACTGGTACCTTACGTTGGAACCACGTATTTAACAAACGCTTATTTGGAAATACAACTGCAGTGTACAACGATTATAATTTTACATTTAATGCTGCACAAAATAATTTTTCTGTAAAACTAGCCTCTGGAATAAGGGATATAAGCCTTAAGCAAGATTTTGATTTATACCCTGCTAGTGCGCACAAAGTAAAATTTGGAGCAATTTACACGTATCACAAATTTACCCCATCTGTTGCAAGTGGACGGCAAGATAGTATTGAGTTTAAGCCCAATAATGCACAAATAAAATTTGCACATGAAGGGGCTATTTATGTTCAAGATGATTGGGAAATTAGCGATAAACTAAAAATAAATGCAGGATTACGCTATAGTGCTTTTCAGCAAATAGGCGCATTTAAAATTTATAAAACTGATGCTAATGGTAATCGATTGGACAGTACGGTGTATAAAAAAGGACAGGTAGTAAAAAATTATGGAGGTTTAGAGCCTAGGCTTACTCTACGTTACGCCTTTAACGATGAAACTTCTGTAAAAACATCGATTACTAGAAACCTACAATATATACACTTGGTAAGTAACTCAGGCACAACTTTACCAACCGATATTTGGGTGCCAAGTACCTATGCTGTAAAGCCACAAATTAGTTGGTTGTATGCAGCTGGTATCTTCAAAAATTTTAAAGATAATATGTACGAAACTTCGGTAGAGTTGTATTATAAAAATATGCAAAACCAAATTGAGTATCAAGAAGGATACACCCCTAATACGTTAGAGGATACCGAAAACTTTTTTACGTTTGGAAAAGGATTGAGTTACGGAGCAGAATTTTTTGTAAATAAAACAAGAGGCAGATTAACTGGTTGGGTAGGATATACCTTAAGTTGGACTTGGAGAAGATTTGATAAATTAAATTTTGGAGAAAAATACCCAGCTAAGTATGATAGAAGAAATGATATGAGTATTGTGGCTATGTACGAGCTAAATAAAAAATGGAAATTGTCTGCCACATTTGTTTATGGTACAGGTAATGCAGCAACTTTACCACAGCGGTTTTATATAGTTGGTGGTGTGCTAACACAAGAGTATAGCCGTATAAACGAATATCGTCTACCTAGCTACCATAGAGTTGATTTTGCGGCAATATTAACGCCAAAGAAAAATGAAAACAGAAACTGGAAAAGCGAATGGGTTTTTAGTATTTACAATGCATACAGCCGTCAAAATCCTTATTTTATTTATTTTGATCAAACGGGTAGTCCACTAAATAACACGTTAAATATCCAAGCTAAGCAAGTTTCCTTATTTCCAATAATACCAGCTGTAACCTGGAACTTTAAGTTTTAAATAAAAAAAGCACCTTAGTTAAGAAAATGCCTTGTTAAAAAAGTACGGATTAAAACTATTTAATTAAGCTATGATACGTTTCAACTGTTGCTCTAGGAAATATTGTATTTATTTAGGCTTATGAACAAATCGAATTACTCCACTTTTTTTAAGATCGCTGGCAATGCGTACTTCATAGCGCTTACCTCCATCTGTAACAATCATTACAGCCGTATTTGGCGGTATTGAACCTAAATTTTCGGCATACATAATAAGTTCGTTTATAATAACATTAGGGTCTATAAGTAAAGTTAAACTTAAAGCTTTATCGGTAAGTCTTTTATTAGCCTCTATTAACTTGCCATTATAAAAAACGGAAATGGTATCTCCATCAATATCGCCATTATCGTAAAAATCAACTTTAAACGTTTCATTTTCTACTTCAATAGTTTGTATTACAGTATTATTTCTTTTTTCAAAATTTTTCAAGGCTAAATCACTCTTCGGTACAATAGGGTTGTTAGGAATTACATCTTTTTTAACAACAGGAGGTTGCTCCTTTGTTGTGCTTATTATAGGCTTAGGTTTTGTAGGTGTAACAGTTTTTACAATGGCAGGGGAAGTAGGAGTAGGTTTTGGTTTAGGTGTAATTTTTGTTACAACTGGTTTTGGTTTGCCCGTTCTGGCAATTGTGTTGTTAAAATCTGTTTTATTAACTTGTAGTATTCTTTTACTTAAGTTAGTAATACCCTTTCCACAATCACCCTCTTGATTAGGGGCTGGTATCCAACTTCCTTCAAGTGTCTCTTCTTTTCTTTTTTTAAAATACGATAGTTTATGAACTTGAAAGCAGTTTCTAACATCTGCTGGTACATTAGTTTTTGTACGCTCTACCTCACGTACTTCTACATATTTACTGACTTTTTTTATAAACCCTTCTAATCTGCAAATAGTGTAATATCTTTTTACCCCATCGTTAAAATAAGTATACGAAAATCCTATAATCTTTTCTCCATTTACTTCTAGCTCTAATACATAATCACATTTTTCTCCCCCCCAGCCATTAAAGGAAGTACTTTGGTCTATAAATGTACCTTTCCATTGGCCAGTAAAATCTTGGGCTTTTATTTTAGTATTTAATAATATTACAAAAAGGAGTAGTAAATATTTTTTCATTTTATTTTTTGTGTTTATAAAGGTTCAAAAAACCATAAGTGCATTTTCCTTCTTCATCATCTTCATTTCCTTCAATATCTTCTATAAATCTGCAATGTAAATAATTTTCTTTTTTACGTTTCCCAATTATAAAATGTATAATTTGAAAACAATGACTATCTATAAATGATGAGTTGGAGTTTAATATTTCAGCTTCTCTAAAAAAATATCTATCTCCTTTATTAGTTAAAAAATTTAATTTACAAATAATGGAGTCAATACTTTCTTTAGTTTTATAATAGCTAATACTATAGCTTTCCAATTTACCATTTAAATCTTTTTTAAAAGCAATTTAGCGGCAAAAGGCTTAACAACGCTCATTTTATTATTAGCAAATTCACCACTCCATTCTCCTAAAAAAGGCTGCCCAAAAGACGAACTATGATGTAAAAATGTGAAAAATAAAATAATTAACCTCATTGCCATCTTTACAAAGATATTTCACTTTACTTTTTCCTTAGCTAATACTTCGTTAAATTTGCAAAAATGGCTATTAAGCATTTTTCTATTAAAATATGATAAAGATTACATTACCCGATGGTGCAGTAAAGGAATACGAACAAGGCGTTACTGCATTAGATGTTGCCAAATCTATAAGCGAAGGTTTGGCCCGTAAAGTACTGGCAGCTAGTATTAACAATGAAGTTTGGGATGCCACTAGACCAATACAAACCGATAGCTCATTAAAATTATTAACCTGGGATGATGCTGAGGCAAAATCTACCTACTGGCATTCATCTGCCCACTTAATGGCCGAGGCCATTGAAGCTACTTTTGTTGGTGCAAAATTTTGGGTTGGCCCTGCGGTAGAAAATGGCTTTTATTATGATGTTGATTTAGGCGAAAATAAAATTACTGAGGAAGATTTAGTAAGCTTAGAAAAGAAAATGGTGGAGTTGGCTAAACAAAATAATACTTTTTTACGTAAACAAATTAGTAAGGCCGACGCCATCAATTATTTTACACAAAAAGATGATGAGTACAAACTAGATTTATTACAAAATTTAGAAGACGGTAATATTACTCTATACACCCAAGGAGCATTTACCGATTTATGCCGTGGCCCACATATACCAGCAACTGGTGCAATAAAAGCTATAAAACTTACAAGTATTGCTGGTGCTTATTGGAAAGGCGATGTTAGCAAAAAGCAGCTTACTCGTATTTATGGTATTACCTTCCCTAGCAATAAGGAGTTGGAAGAATATTTATTTTTAATTGAAGAAGCTAAAAAGAGAGACCACCGTAAATTAGGAAAGGAATTAGGCATTTTTACCTTTGATGATAATGTGGGACCAGGTTTACCCTTGTGGTTACCAAATGGTACTATTATTATTGAAGAGCTTGAAAACTTAGCAAAAAAAACAGAAAATGAGGCAGGATACAAAAGAGTAGTAACGCCACATTTAGCTAAAGAAGCGATGTATTTAACCAGTGGACATTTACCTTACTATGCCGATAGTATGTTTCCGCCAATGGAAATGGATGGCGAAAAATATTATTTAAAACCAATGAACTGCCCTCATCATCATAAAATATTTGATGCAGAGCCAAAAAGCTATAAAGATTTACCCTACCGTATTGCAGAGTATGGAACTTGCTACCGATACGAACAAAGTGGCGAATTATTTGGATTAATGAGGGTACGTTGTTTGCACATGAACGATGCTCATATTTATTGTACCAGAGAGCAATTTGCAGAGGAGTTTAAGGCAGTAATTGATATGTATTTTAAATATTTTAAAATATTTGGGATAGAAAAGTATGTCATTCGTTTATCGTTACACGACCCTGAAAAACTGGGACAAAAATATGTAAACGAACCAGCACTATGGCTTGAAACAGAAGATTTAGTAAGACAAGTTTTAATAGAAAATAATTTCCCTTATGTTGAGGTAAAAGGCGAGGGTGCTTTTTATGGACCTAAAATTGATGTACAAATTTGGAGTGCAATTGGTAGAGAATTTACATTGGCCACCAACCAAGTAGATTTTGCCCAAGGCAAAAGCTTTAATTTAAGTTATACCAATAAAGATAATGCTCCAGAGATACCACTAATTATTCATAGAGCGCCATTAAGTACGCATGAACGTTTAATTGGGTTTTTGTTAGAACATTATGCAGGTAAATTCCCCACTTGGCTAAGCCCTGTTCAAGTTAAAATTTTACCAATTAGCGATAAATACATGGATTATGCAAATAGTATTTTACAAAAGCTAAAAAATGCAGATATTCGTGTAGATATTGATGACCGACAAGAGAAAATAGGTAAAAAAATTAGAGATACAGAATTAGCAAGAGTACCTTACATGTTGATAGTTGGAGAAAAAGAAATGAATGAAGGAACAGCGGCTCTTCGTAGACAAGGACAAGGCGATTTAGGGGTAAAAAGTGTAGACGACTTTATTACAACTATTAAAGAAGAAATTTTGAATAGGATAGGATAAGAAGTATTAAATTTGTACAATAACAGTATTAAAATTTTTTCATAATAATTAATAAAATAAATTTATCACCAAAACAAATTAATGGCATTTCCACCAAGACCACGGGGAACGTTTAATCCTCGGTTTAAAAAAGAACAACAACAAGAACACAAAACCAATCACATGATAAGAGCCCAAGAGGTTCGGTTGGTTGGCGAAAATTTAACTCCGGGTATTTATAGTACCGAAGATGCACAAAAAATTGCAAACGAACAATCGTTAGATTTAGTAGAAATTTCTCCGGGTGCAAAACCACCTGTTTGTAAAATTATTGATTACAACAAGTTTTTGTACGAAGAAAAGAAGAAGAAAAAAGAAATGAAAGCCAAAGCCAAAACCAGTGAGGTTAAGGAAATACGCTTTACACCCAATACAGATGATCATGACTTTGAGTTTAAGGTAAAACATGCCGAAAAATTTTTAAAAGATGGCGATAAGGTAAAAGCTCATGTACAATTTAAAGGCAGGGCTATTATGTTTAAAGAAAGAGGGGAGATCTTACTTTTAAAATTTGCAGATAGCTTAAAAGATGTAGGTGCACTAGAAAGTATGCCAAAAATGGAAGGAAAAAGAATGTTGGTAATGTTTGCTCCAAAAGTAATTAAGAAAAAATCTGGATCGGAGTTGGGTAAATTATTAGAGAGAAGTACAGATGTAAAAAAGGGAGAAGCTCCCACTAACACAGAACCTACAACTGAAGAAAAAACAGCTGAATAAAAATTATAGCGTAATTAAAAAAATCCCATTCAATTTACTGAATGGGATTTTTATTTTATTAAAACTATAAATTCTTCTTTTATGCCACCGCTTTATTAACTAAACTAGCAGCTTCACTTAATAAAATAGCACTTTGTACTTTTAATCCGCTTTCGTCAATTAATTTTTTTGCAACATCTGCATTTGTACCTTGTAACCTTACTATAATAGGTATTTCAATGTTACCAATGCTTTGGTAAGCATCAATAACGCCTTGTGCCACTCTATCGCAACGAACAATGCCACCAAAAATATTAATCAATATTGCTTTTACTTTAGGGTCTTTCAAAATAATTCTAAAACCTGCTTCTACCGTTTGTGCATTAGCAGTACCGCCAACATCTAAAAAGTTAGCTGGTTCTCCACCACTTAATTTAATCATATCCATTGTGGCCATTGCCAGCCCTGCACCATTTACCATACAACCCACATTGCCATCTAATTTTACAAAATTTAAATTAAATTGGCCAGCTTCAACTTCGGTAGGGTCTTCTTCGCTTACATCTCTTAATGAAGCAATATCAGCATGGCGCATGATGGCATTATCATCAATATTCATTTTACAATCCACTGCAATTATTTTATCATCACTGGTTTTAAACAACGGATTAATTTCTAACATACCGCAATCTAATCCTACATAGGCATTGTATAAATTAGTAACAAATTTTACGCAGCTTTTAAACGCCTCTCCACTTAAACCTAAGTTAAAAGCAATTTTACGTGCCTGAAAGCCTTGTAAAGCTCCACCTGGGTGTATCCATTCTTTAAATATTTTTTCAGGCGTATCATGTGCCACATCTTCAATATTCATACCACCTTCGGTACTATACATAATTACATTTACACCTTTTGCTCTATCCAATAAAATACTTAAATAAAATTCTTTAACCGGGCTAGCACCATCATAATACACATCTTGTGCTACCAATACTTTGTTCACTACTTTACCAGCCTCACCAGTTTGAATGGTAACTAATGTGCCCCCCAAAATATTTTGTGCAATTTGTTTTACATCCTCTGCATTTTTACCAACTGCAACACCTCGTTGCTCTGTGCCCACAATTTTTCCTTTACCACGTCCACCAGCATGTATTTGAGCTTTTACTACCGCAAACTTACTACCGTATTGTGTATGTATTTGTTTGTAAGCTTCCTCAGCTTCGCCGGGGGTGTTACAAGCAATTCCTTCTTGTACGGGAACATTGTATTTTTTTAATAATTCTTTAGCTTGATATTCATGCAAATTCATAGTAAAATATTTTGGCGAAGATAGGGAAAATCACCTATGAATGATTAGTTAGAAGGTATAAATTGGTTGTCATCTAGTGTAAATTATTCAACACCATTTCAACCTATATCAACTTATAAATGCAACGTTAAACTTATCATTCATCAATTATAACCCATAACCTAATTCCTTATCTTTGCCAACAAAAATAGGTAACTAATTATGCTCTCAAAAATAAATACGGCTGTATCTTTCATTCAACATTTATATGCTACTAAACCTCAAGTAGGGATAGTTTTAGGTAGTGGCTTGGGTAGTTTTACAAGCGAAATAGTTGTAGAAAAAGAAATACTTTATAGCGATATTCCTCATTTTCCGATTAGTACGGTTGAAGGCCATAGTGGCAAACTTATTTTTGGTGAGTTGGGCGGAAAAAAAGTAGTGGCCATGGCTGGTCGTTTTCATTTTTACGAAGGCTACGGAACTGATGAAGTGGTTTTTCCTATTCGTGTGATGAAATTTTTGGGCATAGAAACGTTGTTAGTTAGTAATGCTGCTGGTGGTACTAATAAACATTGGAAAGTAGGGGATTTAATGATTATTAAAGATCATATTAGCCAGTTTACACCCAACCCATTAGTAGGTAAAAATTTAACAGAACTCGGTCCTCGTTTTCCAGACATGAGTGAGCCGTATAAAAAAGTGTTGATAGACAAGGCTAAACAAATTGCAGCAACAAAAAATATTTTTTTAAGAGAAGGCGTTTATTTCGGCGTAACGGGTCCTACGTTTGAAACTAGAGCAGAGTATAAAATGATTGAGCTACTTGGTGGCGATGCTGTTGGTATGAGTACTGTACAAGAAGTAATTGCAGCAGTGCATATGGGATTGCCCGTTTTTGCTATGAGTGTAATTACCGATATTGGAATAAGAGATGAAGAGAACACGATTACACATGATGAAGTATTGCAAGCAGCTAAAGATGCAGAACCAAAGCTTACCTATATTTTTGCAGCGTTAATTGAACAATTGTAATGGTAAATGGGCAACTCATATTTACAATTACACGTTGCTTTTGTCATGCTAAGGAACGAAACATCTAATATAATACAACAAACCAGATGAAGATTTTTATAAACCTGCTACTCTTTTTATTTGTTTGCAAATTGTCATTTGCTCAAATTGAAGGGGTAATGGGCAGAATAAAATCGACAACAGATGGTTTTAAAGGAGGAGAAACTAGCGGAAGAAAAGATAGTGCTGCCCTAGGATTTGAACGTAGGGATGATAGAAAAGATTCCCTCAATCTTACATTTAGAGTTTTGGATAGTATCCGTAACGGACGATTAGATTCAATTATCAACGATTTTGATCGTTATTTTTCTGTACCATCCTCTTATATTTATTTGGGTAATAATGGAGCTGCTGCTAATTCGCTAATTTTTATACCCATTACTAAAGCAGGATGGGATGCAGGTTTCCACGCCTTTGATTTGTATAAATTTAAGATTGCTGACACCAGGTTTTATAAAACTAATCGACCTTACTCTCAACTAAGTTATCAATTAGCAAGTGGTCAAGAGCAAATGATAAAAGCATTTCATACGCAAAGCCCACGTCCAAATTGGAATTTTGGTTTTGATTATAAGTTAATAAGTGCACCAGGTTTTTTTATTACACAAAACTCAAATCATAAAAGCTATCGTTTATTTAGTAATTATCAAGGCTTACGAAAACGCTATGCTGCTTATGTAGTATTGCAAGGCAATAAAATTAAAAATTCTGAAAATGGCGGTATACAAAACGATTCATTATTAAATAATCCAAATAACAAAGAACGATTTAGTATACCTGTAAACTTAGGTAATGCAGCCAATTACAGCCCTAATCCTTTTAATACATCTGTAACTACGGGAAATATTTATAAAGAATTTACTTTTTTTTACAGACAAAGTTATGATATTGGTAAAAAAGATTCACTAGTTGTAAACGATAGTACAACAGATTATTTATTTTATCCAAAGCTTAGGTTACAACATACGTTTAGTTATAAAACCGATAATTATTTATTTAATGATTTTGCAGGCGATTCTATTGTATATAAAAATTGGTACGATACAACTTTATCAGCACTAACCGATACTATTTTATTACAAGACAACTGGACAACAGTAAGTAATGATTTTTCATTACTACAATTTCCGAATACAAAAAATGCAGCACAATTTATATTAGGAGGTGTACGGTTAGATAATATAAAAGGTGTATTTACAACAGGTACAAAAAAATTCTATAATATTTTAGTACATGGGGAGTATAGAAATAAAACACGTAATCGTTTGTGGGATGTTTTATTAAAAGGAGAGTTTTATGTTAATGGATTGAATGCAGGCGACTACTCAGCCCAAGCCTATATTGGCCGATATTTAAATAAAAAATTAGGCGATATAAAGTTATTTTTTATTAATACAAGTCGTACCCCTTCTTTTATTTTCAATAGTTTATCTTCCTTTAATCTAGATAATAAATCATACACCAAAAAAGAAAATATTATTTCTTTTGGTGCAACTGCAACAAACCAATTTGTAACCTTGGCGTTTAAAAATCATTTACTAACAAACTATACTTATTTTACAAATTATTATCAAGCTACACAAAGCAGCAAAATCATTAATTTGTTACAATTGTCTGCATCAAAAATGATTAAGCTAACTAAAAAATGGAATTGGTATGTTGATCTTACTGCACAACAAACTGATAAATCTTCTCCAATAAGGGTACCGTTACTTTTTACTAGAAACAGAGTTGCTTACGAAGGTGTTTATTTTAAGAATTTAAATTTAAGCACGGGGTTAGAAGTTAGGTATTACACCCCATTTAAATCTAATAATTACTCACCAGTAATGGGCAGTTTTGTACCACAAGATACGGTTGCCATAAAAAATTTACCCGATGTGTCTGCTTTTATGCATTTTAGAATAAAAGCATTTACAGCCTTTATACGTAGCGAAAATTTAAACACCTTAAGTTTTAGAAATGGTTTTGGTTTTATCAATAACAACTTTGCTGCTCCGCATTATCCAACACAAGGTTTTATGTTTAGGTTGGGTATATTATGGGGCTTCGTAAATTAGCAGCTAGCTGTTAAATA
>Ga0114969_10000679_pt1 | contig 29364 bp, 32 predicted proteins | sample M_130807_MF_Meta_FD_87316 | JGI IMG/M metagenome (GOLD analysis project Ga0114969, IMG submission 87316) | Freshwater microbial communities from Lake Montjoie, Canada to study carbon cycling - M_130807_MF_MetaG | ecosystem: Environmental > Aquatic > Freshwater > Lake | place: Lake Montjoie...
ATTGTTCAGCGCGACGAACTCCCCCTCATTCTCAACGTCGAGATACCCCACGACCGCCCCATCCACGAGCGCCACATCCAGCGTTCGATTCGTCGCCGCCTGAATGTCGCCCCAGCGCCGCCAGTACACCTCGTGCTCATGCGCCTCATCCCACGGCCCGAACGTCGCCACCACATACCCGCGCATCGTCTCGACGTGCAGCGCATACAACCCCTCGATGTCAGCCTCGAGGGGTTGTATGCAGCGTGTACTCCGGAATCTCACTCATCGAGTAGCTCAGCCAAACTGCGAATCGTCAGCAACGGCTCCCCATCACCGACCGTCGAGCTCGCCTCGCTACGCACGAGCCACACCGGCATCACCCCCGCCGCACGCGCTCCAACCACATCGCTCGCATACGAGTCACCCACATGCGACGCTGCGCTCGCAGGCACATTGAGCCGGCGCAGCGCCCCCTCAAAGATCGCTGGCTCAGGCTTCCAGAAGCCGATCTCGCCGGACACGACAATGGTTGCGATGTGACGGTCGAGTCCCGTGACCACGATCTTTTCGCGTTGAATGTCTGCTGCGCCGTTCGTGACGATGGCGACCGAGTACCGCCCCGCGGTCGCTTCGAGAAAGGGAAGTACGTCTGGGAAGAGTTGATAGGTGTCGTGACGGGCCGCTGCGTAGAGAGCGACTGTACGCTCGACGATGGCGTCGTCATGAATGGCGCATCGATCGAGCGCAGAACGCCACTGCGCGGTGCGAGCGGTGATGCCATCAGCGCCGGAGCCAACGGTCGGTAGTCCGGTCGCTGAGTAGAAGCTCCGTGATTCTTCGACGTACACGCGCGTAAGAAGCTCCGCGTCGATGTCGGATACCTCCTGAACGAGCTGACTCGTTGTACGCCGCACTGCCTCGTGCATGCCGCGATCGTCGTCGAGCAATGTCTCGTCGAGATCGAGTAGCAGCGCGCGAATGTGAGAGCCAAGCATCGAGCGACCTATACAAGCACGCCGCGCTGTGTGTCGTTAGCCGCCAGACGAATCCTCAGGGCGAAAACCGGCCGTGTCGGCCGCTGCCTGGAGTGCCATACGCTCGACCTCAGTCGACAGCGCGGCCAACGCCTCATCCAGCGAGTACACCTCGAAGCCAGCGAGCAGCAGATCCACCTCTGGCTCACCGGACACCGGCTGCAGCACCGAGCGCAGCCAGCCCGTCGTCTGCGCACCGACGCGAGGCGATGCCATGCGCACCGGAATCCGCGACTCGCTCATCCGAGCAGGCCCCGTTGCATCGAGGTGCAGCCGAGCCCGCACCAGGTCAGCGGCGGCGGCCTCCAACGTGTCGTCGCCCACGGGCGGAGCGAGTGACAGCATCGTCGGGTGCGGCCAGTCCGGCCACATCGCCAACACGAACCGCGGCCCGTCGACGGTCTCCAGCACCGGCACCACCACGGCGCGCTCCGGCGCGGAGGCTTCCACCTCGCGCTCGCTCAGCGCGGCGTCATGCAGCACGGCACCCGTCGCCTCGACGTGATCTTCATCTTCAGTGGGAGCGGAGGCGGTTTCGTTGGTCATCTTCGAGATGCTACAGGTGAACGCCGTGCAGCAGCGACTCGGCATCCGAGTACGGCCCCACGATCGCGATGCGCAGTCGCGCCTCGTCGATCACCTCGCGTCCGATCGCCGAGATGTCCTCGCGCGTCACGGCCTCGAATCGCGCCACCGTCTCGTCCGGCGTCAGCAGCGGCAGCCCCCGGATCGCGCGCGACCCGTACCACGAGGCGACCGCGCCCGTGTCCTCCACATGGAGCTGGATGCGCGACCCGAGTAGCCCCTTCGCGCGCACCAGCTCGTCATCCGTTACCCCGTCGTCGCGCACGATGCGCAACACCGAGGCAATCTCGCGCAGCGTCGGCGCGGCGTTCGAGGGGTCTACGCCGGCGTAGATGCCGAACGAGCCCGTGTCCGCCAGCTGCGTCGTCGCCGAGCGCACGTCGTAGCACAGCGCCAGCTCCTCGCGCAGTCGCACGAACAGCCGCGATGACATTCCCTCGCCAGTGATCACCGACAGCGCACCCAGCGCGTACCGCCGAGGATCCGTCGACGGCAGCCCCAGCATCCCCAGCGTGATGTGCGCCTGCTCCGTGTCCTTCTCCAACAGCCGCGTGCGCTCGCCGCCCTCGATCATGTTCGGGCGCCACTGCGCCGGCCGCCCCGACTGCCAGTCGCCCAGCAACTCGGTTGCTAGCGCCAGGCCTTCCTCTTCGCTAATCGCACCGGCGATCGAGCACACCGTCGCGTTCGCCACGTACTGCTCGCGATAGTACGCGCGCAGCCGCTCCTGGCTCACCGCGCTCACCGTCTCTGCCGAGCCAGCGATGTCACGACCGTGCGGCTGCCCCGGCCACAACAGCCCGTCCAGCGCGATACCAGCGAGCTCGTCCGGAGAGTCCTCCACCGCCGCGAGCTCCTCGAGGATCACCCCGCGCTCACGCTCGATCTCATCACCGACAAACAGCGAGGCGCGCAGCATGTCCGCCAGCACGTCCATCGTCTGTGCCGCGTGCTGCGGCGTGACTTTGCCGTAGTAAACCGTGTACTCGCGCTCGGTCGCCGCATTCAGCGATCCCCCGACCGCGTCCAGCTCCATCGAGATGTCTTGCGGCCGCGGGCGTCGCTCGGTGCCCTTGAACGCCATGTGCTCCACGAAGTGCGACAGCCCCGCCTCCGGGTCCATCTCGAACCGCGACCCGGCGGCCACGTACAGCGCCACCGCCACCGAGCGCGAGTGCGGCATCGGGGTCACAAGTATCCGCAGCCCGTTGGCGAGCGTCACAGGCTGGGGCAAGGGGACTCCTTCAACGACGGGTGGATACCGAGTCGGACGATCCTATGGGCGCCACCCCGCCGGGGCAATCGCGCCCCCATCGCACCCCGGCCCCAATCGTTCGAGTTCCTATCGAAACGTCGAGAAGCCAAACAGCTAGCTGGGACGCCAGCGGAGGCGCGCCCCAATGTTCGCGAAGCCAGACCGCTCGTAGAACTGGATCTGACGGTCGCCCTGGAAGGGCGTGCCGAGCTCCACCATTGCGCACCCCCGCTGGACGGATTCGGAGAGCGCCGCCTCCAGCAGCTCGCGACCAACTCCCGTGCTGCGGAGGGCCGGTTCGACGTACATCTCCTGGATCACGCCGTAGCGACCCATCGTGCGCATGGCGTGCACGTAGGACACGGTGCACACAGCTTGGGGCTCAGCCTCGGTCAGCCCGCCGAGCATCACGAATCCCGTGCCCGGCTCGCCGGAGATCAGCGTCCGATAGACAGCCTGGGCCTCCGCTGTGAGTGCCTGGCCCCCGAGTTCCACCAGCAGCGCACTGACAAGCCGAATGACGACCGCGGTGTCATCTGCCGTCGCGAGTCGAGCGGTCACGAGTTGTACCAGGTCACGTCGCCGGCCAAATCCTCTGCGTGCTCCCTCTTCGCAAACACCGCGTACTCCGCCTGCGATGCGTTGATCGACGTCCCGTCTCCATGCCCCGGCAACACCATCGCGTGCCCCGGCAGCACGTACAGCCGCGACACGATTGACTCGAGCTCCTGCATCAGCGCCTCGTGCGAGCCAGTGTGCCCCGGCCCGCCCGGGAACAGTGTGTCGCCCGTCAGCACCGCGCCACCCATCGACGACTTGATAGAGAGACAGATCGAGCCCGGCGTATGACCGGGCGTCGAGATCACCTCGAGCACGGCGTTCCCCACGGGCAGCGTCTCCCCATCACCGAGCACCTCGCTGTGCACGTCGATCTCGAGGCGCTGCGGTTCCGCGCCCATGTACACCGGAGCATCGATGCTCGCCCGCAACGTCGCGAGCCCAGCCCAGTGGTCGCGATGCTGATGCGTGATCACGATCGCCGACACCGCGTCACCACCGAGTGCGGCCACGATTGCTTCGCTGCCCTCCGGCGCGTCGACCACGATCGCCGGCCCATCACCACCCCCTCCCCCTGAGGAACGTGGTCGCACGATGTACGAGTTGTTCCCGAGTGGCCCGATCGGCCCCACCATCTCGATCGTCACGCGCGTGTCCTCATAAATCGCGTTGATCGGATCGCCGCTCATCGTGTCCCACTCTCTCCGTTGGTCCTCGAGTCCGAAACAGGAAACGTCATCCGAGCGTCCACAGCTTGGCAGCCCCGTAGGGGCATCTCGACTCACCACCACAGAAGCTGGGCGAAAACAGCTAAGAGCTGCCGAGTCCGCACCAGCCCGCGCGTTGCCACGCGAAGCCCTCGTCACACAGTGCGCGCAGCATCGCACGTACCGTCGCTACCTCGCCCTCGTCGTGCGCCAGATCGCGCACCAGCGTCGAGGTCCGCACGCGGCCATCGTCCCGCCCGCGCAGCGCACGCATGATGCGCCCACGCCACATTCGATTCGAGCCGTCGTATCGCGACTGCGCGCGCACCGGCGTCGCCAGTGCGCCCTCCGCAAACTTCGGGCGCGCCTCGCACATCGAGGCCAGCACGCACACGTCGCACTTCGGCTTTGGCACGCACACCCGCGCGCCGTAGTCCATCATCGCCGCGTTCCACGCGCCTGCGTCGCCCGGCGGCAACAGTCGCTCCGCCGCAACACGGATCGCCGAGGCTGGCGTCTCGAGCGCCGGCTGCACATCTCCATACACGAGACGTCCGAGCACGCGCACGACGTTCGTATCCACCGCCGCACCGTCGTCGCCAAAGCCGAAGCACTGCACGATCGCCGCCGTGAACGGCCCGATCCCCGGCAGCGCCAGCAACGCCTCGGGATCACGAGGCAGCGCGCCGTCATGCTGAGCGATGCAGCGCAGCGCCGTCTCGCGCAGCGCCAGTGCCCGCTTCGGGTACCCGGCCCCCGCCCACACGCGCAGCACCGTCGCCGTGTCCGCCGCCGCCGCGTCGGCCAGCGTCGGGAACGCCGAGGTCCATCGCTCCCACAGCGGGAACACCCGCGACATCTGCGTTTGCTGGGAGCAGACCGCCGCCACCAGCGCCCAATACGGATTGCGCGCATCCCGCCACGGGAAGTCCGAGCCCTGCTCCGCCCCCCACGCCAGCAGCGCACGCCTGATCCGCCCGACACGTACAGTCGTCAGCGACGCAGGCAACGAGGTGTCAGCGATACGAGTTGGTGGCACCCCGCCACCCTACCGATGGACGATGCTGCCCGCATCCTCGAACGTTCGAGGTGCTCGCAGGGCGAGAGAGGACGAAGTCCGTTGTTCGAGCTCCAGGTCCCGCTGCTCGAGACCGTCGCGCGCACCCTCGTCGTCTACGTGCTTGTCCTCGTCGGCCTACGCCTTGCCGGCAAGCGCGAGGTCGGTCAGATGACGCCGTTCGTCGGCGGGTTCGTCATAGAAACGCGACATTCAGGCGCCCCGGAACAGGTTTGGTCTACGGTCGGTGAAAAGGCGTGCATCAGTCATGCCGAGTTCAGTTCGTACGTAGAGGGGAACGCGACGGCCACAGCCGTGGAGGTTCGCTCGCCGTTCCGATTGCGGCGTGGCGTCGAGCGCGATGAGCTGTCGGGCATTTCCGGCGGGGTGGTCAGCCCTCCCCAGAGCGTGCAATACATCCGAAGTGCCGCTCTTAAGATGCACTTGGAGGCGCTGGCTCCGGCGGAAGCCACCACGAGTGGGCGGCTGCTCTAACCCTCGCCTGCCTACCCCCCGTCGTGCCATAATCAGCACACGTCCCGCGCCGCCGGCTCCAAGCCCAAAAGGCACCGCGAGCCCATACGCAGCGCGACCCGAACCCAGCACCTACCGCGAACGCGGGGATCACGTGACCCAGACCCAGACCCAGACCCAGACCACGGCGGCAGCCACCCTGCCGCTCTCCCACCTGCTCCCAGTCACCGCCGGCCTCTCGCTGTCCGGCAACCTCGAGGTTGGCGGCTGTGACCTCGCCGAGCTCGCCCGCGAGTACGGCACCCCGCTCTACGTCTACGACCAGGAAACCGTCCGCCGCCAGTGCGCCTGGGCCCTCGAAGCCTTCCGCGCGGAGCACGACGACACCCAGGTCCTCTACGCCTCGAAGGCCTTCCTCAACCGCCCCTTCGCACGCTACATCGCGGACCAGGGCCTCGGCTTCGACGCCGTCTCCGGCGGAGAGATCGCCGTCCTCCAGGCTGCTGGCGTCGACATGAGCACCGTCTACTTCCACGGCAATAACAAAGGCCCCGACGAGCTCGCGCTCGCCGTTCAGGCTGGCGTCGGCCGCATCGTCATCGACAACCTTGGCGAGGTCGCCCTCGTCGAAGCCGCCGCGGCGGCCCAGGGCAAGACCCAGGGCGTCATGATCCGAGTCAGCCCCGGCATCGACGGCCACACCCACGAGAAGACCAACACCGGCATCCTCGACTCCAAGTTCGGCCTGCCCATCGTCACCGGCGCCGCCGAGGCCGCTGTCGTCTCGATCGTTGCCGCCCCCCACCTCGACTTCCGAGGCCTGCACATGCACCTCGGCAGCCCGATCTTCGAGCTCGAGCCCTACGTCGCCGGCGTCGAGATCATGTCCGCCTTCATCGCCGACCTCCGCGACCGCCTCAACATCGAGGTTCCCGAGTTCTCGCCCGGCGGCGGCTTCGCTGTCGCCTACCTTGGCGAGCAGGAGCCGCCCGCGTGGCAGGCCTACGCCCAGGCCATCTGTGGCACCCTCAAGCGCGAGGCTGACACCCGCGGCTTCCCGCTTCCCCACGTCACCATCGAGCCCGGTCGCAGCATCGTGGGCCGCGCCGGCATCGCTATCTACACGGTGGGTGCGAGGAAAGAAGTCCCCGGCATCCGCACCTTCGTCTCCGTCGACGGCGGCATGGCCGACAACATCCGCCCGGCCATGTACGGGTCGAGGTATGAGGCCATCCCCGTGCAGCGCCCGAACGCCCCGGCCGAGGAGCTCGTCTCCGTCGCCGGCAAGTACTGCGAGTCCGGCGACATCCTCATCAAGGACATCAACCTTCCCCGCCTCCAGGCTGGCGAATTGCTCGCCATCCCCGCCGCCGGCGCCTACCAGCTGATGATGTCGTCCAACTACAACTACGCCCCGCGCCCGGCCGTACTCATGGTCGAGCGCGGCAACGCACGCCTCATCCGCCGCCGCGAAACCGCGGACGACCTGATGGCGCTGGACGTCGGCTAACCCCCATGGCAATCGAAGCAGCGAACGCAGCGTGGAACATGCACGGCCAGGCCGAGGCAGTCCGCGCGCTCAAGCACGCGCTCGACGGTGGACACCTCTCCCACGCCTACCTCTTCACCGGCCCCGCCGGCGTCGGCAAGGCCACGCTCGCGCGACGCCTCGCCCAGACCCTCGCCTGCGAATCCGAAGACACCGAGGCGAAACCCTGCCTCGAGTGCCGCGCCTGCAAACAGATCGAATCCGGCAACTACCCCGACATCGAGCACATCGCTATCGGTGGTGTGTGTGACGAAGGCGGCCCTGCGCATCGCGACCACGCCTCCGACAACTCCACCCGCATCCGCATCTGCCAGGTCCGCCGACTTGAGCGCGTCGCGAGCCTCGCGCCGTACCACGCCCCGCGCCGCATCTTCATCGTCGACACCGCCGACGACCTCCAGCGCGAAGCCGCGCATGCACTGCTGAAGACGCTCGAGGAGCCCCCCGAGTCCGTCCTCATCATCATGCTCGCCACCGACATCGACGCCCTGCTCCCGACCGTGCGCTCGCGCTGCCAGGAGATCGCGCTCCCTCCGATGCCGTACCCCGAGCTCACCACCGCCCTGCGCGAGACCTTCGAGCTCGACGAGATCCCCGCTGCACGCTTGGCACGAGATGCGCACGGTCGCTACGGCCTCGCGCACCGCATGCACACCGACCCCACCGTCGCCATGCTGCGCGAGACCGCGCTCGCCGACTGCGAGCGCCTCGCTGCCGCTGGCCGCAATGAGCGCTTCGACTACGCCGCCACCGTCGCGAGCCGTTGGTCTCGCGAACGTGGCAGCGTCATCGAGACGCTCGACGCCTGGCGCTTCTGGTGGCGTGACCGCCTCCACGAAGCGGCCAATACCCCTGGCCCGACCCGCTGCTCCGCAGCGGACGCGGTGCGCGCGCTGCAGGCTTTGACCCGCGTGCGCGAGCACCTCATGGCAAACACGTACCCCCAGCTGGCGATGGAGGCGATGATGCTCGACCTCCCCACGCTCGCTGCTGCACACGGAGAGGAGGCCCGCGCCCCACTCATGGTCTAGGTGCGTGCACGTGCACAACGAGCTACACAGGCACCTGATCGCGAGCGGCGCGAGCCAGAGATACAGACATGAACGACGACATCGTCGGCATTCGCTTCGTCGAAGCCGGACCCATTAGCTACTGCAGCCCAGAAGGACTCGACCTCGGCGTCGGCGACTACGTCGTCGTCCGCACCGACCGCGGCGAGCGCCTCGGCTGGATCGTCATCAGCGCCGACCAGGTCATCGCGGGCACGCTCCCGTCGGGCCCGCGCAGCGTCGTCGACCGCATCGCGGACGGCGAGGATGTGCAGGCGTGGGAGAACAGCAAAGCACGCGCCAAGGAGGACCACGGCCGCGCGCAGGCCCTCGCGGCGCGCAACGACTCTCGAGTGCGCGTCGCGAGCGTCGCCTACGACCTCAGTGGCAGCATCGGTGAGGTCACCTTCACCGCCCCCGAGCGCATCGAGTACCGCTGGCTCGAGCAGCAGCTCGCCGACCTGCTCGAAGTCGACCTCTCCGTCTCGCAGGTCGGCGACCGCGACCGCGCGAAGGCCGTCGGCGCGATCGATGTCTGCGGCCGCGAGGCCTGCTGCTCCAGTTGGATGACCGAGTTCCCCTCGATCTCTATCAAGATGGCGAAGGATCAGGACCTCGCCCCCAACCCCTCCAAGATCTCCGGCGTCTGCGGCCGCCTGCTCTGCTGCCTCTCCTTCGAAGTCGAGGCCTACCGCGAGCTCCGCGGCGACCTCCCGAAGGTCGGCAAGCGCGTCACCACCCCCGCTGGTCGTGCCAAGGTGCTCAGCGTGAACTCGCTCAAGCAGATGGTGCGCCTGCGCTTCGACGAGACCGGCCAGGTCGTCGAGATCAGTGCCGACGATCTTCGCCAGCAGTACGGCACCGTCGTCCGCCCCGAAGAGCTCGAGCCCGTCATCGAAGAGCCGCTCCGCCGCCGCGACCGCCAGCTGCGCGACTCCTTCGTCGGCGTCCTCAGCCCCATCGAGCGCCCCGTCGCCCCTCGAGTTATCGAGGTGGTCGGACTCGCGATCGACACCGAAGTCGATGCCACTGACGTCGACGCCATCGCCGATGGTGGCACCGACCCCGACGGCACCCCGCGCAAGCGCCGCCGTCGCGGCCGCCGCGGTGGTCGAGGTCGCAACCGCACGAACGCCGACGGCACCGTGAACGAATCCCCCGATGCCGAAGGCGAAACGTTTGAGGGCAGCGAGGATTAGGCCGTGCCGATGAGGGATGGCACGGCCTGCCGAGCGTTGCGCCAATGAAAGCTTGGTCGTCACCGCCGAGGAAGTCGCCACCATCCTCGAATCCCTCGGCACCATCGAGCCGTCCCCGAGCTACGCCGCCGGGCCCGCGTTCGAAGCAGGCGCCGCCCCTGGCTTCGCGCCCGCTGGCGGAGCCACCGCTGTAGCCGCAGCCATCGAGGACCGCCCGCGCCGCCTCTATCGCCTCCCCGACGAGCGCAAGGTCGCCGGCGTTGCTGCCGGCGTCGCCGCCTGGATGCGCTGGGACGACCCCATCGTTCGAGCCGCCTGGGTGCTGGTCCCCATCTTCATGCTCGGCATCACCCACGGCTCGTCGATCCCGATGGCCGTCGGCCTCTACGCGATCCTCGCTTTCGTCCTTCCCCGCGCTACCTCGCCGGAGGCGAAGGCCGCCGCGCACGGCTACGGCACCACCGCGCAGGACCTGCTCATGCACGCGCGCTCCGGCGTCGAGCCCGCCATGAGCGAGGTCGGCACCCGCCTCGGCGCACTGATCCGAGTGCTCATGCACGTCGCGCGCATCCTGCTGCTCATCGCCATCACCGCGCTGCTCGTCATGTGGGTCGTCAGTGCCGCATGGCTCGCCATCGCCGGTGAGCCCATGCGCTCCGTCTTCGGCCCCGACTTCTCGACCTGGCTCGCCCCGCTCTTCATCACCTGCATCGCCGTCGTCTGCATCGCGCCGCTCACCGCCGTCGTCGTTATCATCGACTACGGTCTGCGCACCACCGCCGCAGCCGCGAGTGCGATCCAGCAGCGCAGCAGTCACCTCACGCTATGGCTGCTCGGCTCCACCGCCGCATGGTTCGCCGCTGTCACCATCGCCGTACTCGTCGTCAGCACCATCCCCGGCATGCGCGACCTCTGGGCCACTGGCGAGTCACGCATCTACTTCCGAGGCACCACCTACTGCTTCGTCGCCGACTCGACCTCCGACCACTGCCGCCCCGGCGACGAGATCGTCCGCGACGACCCGCCCCCGGTCCGCGACCGCCGAGGTGTACCGGGTGTCATCGGCCCCGACGGCCGCACCGACTGCATGGAGCTCCGCCCCGGCACCGTCCGCTGCGAGACCTTCCCCGCAATCCCCGGCCTGCCCGGCATCCCCGGAGCCTCAGGCGCCGTGCTCACCCCGGCCCCCACCGCGCCGCCCCCACCCGTCGATGCGACTGAGGTGCCCGCACCCGCGCGTTAGCTCACGCGAGACGCACCACTACGTCGGATGCGGCTTCGAGAAACACGAACCGCTTCGTTTGGGCGTACTGATCGAGGCATGCCTCAGTGAACTTGATCGCGTGCTCGTCGTTGGTCGAGACCGCCTGCTCAATGAGGTCGTCGAAATCCACAGCGCGCTCTGCATCGCTTCCGATCGCGAATGACTGCTCCGCGTACCCCTCGTAGATCGCCGCCGCCGCCAGCCACGTCCACCGCATCAACTCACGACCGACGTCCGTTGGGACATATGAGACGAGGATGCGCACCGCTCGCGGCCCGGTCACGCCGTGGATGAATGGGATCGGTGAAGCACCCGCGCGGACATTCGTGAGATATGCATGCGCGAATCCGACAGTGATGTCATCGATGAATGCATCCGCGTCGAGTTCGGTGCTGACGAGCCCCGCGGACAATCGGAACTGCTCGGTTCCACCGACCCGCGCAAGGGTCTCCATGATGTTCCGCTCAGGACGGACGACGCCGATCGGAAGTGCCGCCAGCGCGACCGACGGCGTGGCTACTGTGGTCTGTGCATGGGCGACGATTGGCTGATATCGAGCGGCCCAGTACCCGAGCCCTTCAGCGACTTCATGGATCCGAAGCGCATCCTCGCGATCCGCGAGCGCGCGCACGGCATGCGCCGTGCGAATCACGCCGTGCGTCGCTGCCGCCGCAACGCCAGGCGCGAGTATCTGGATCCAACGCTCGAGCACTGCTCGCCAGCTATCCGCTGCCAGTTCGCGATCGAAGAACGCAACCCAATCGCCGAACCGCGACAGATCGCCGAGTGCCTCGCGGTAATCGCCTTCGATGGCGCGGAACGCACGAGGATGCACGTCGAGCTGCCCTCGATAGCCCCGCACCCATGGCACGATCGCGTCCGCCCGCCCGAGCCGCCCCAAAGCCTCCGCCGCCATCGGCCCATGGTTCGAGTACTTGCTGTCGTGGAACTCTGGCCCGGTTCCCTGCAGCAACTCCAACGCTTCGTCGAACTCCTCCGTCAGCCGACCGTTCACGTGGTTCTCCTTTGCTATTGCCGTGCGACGGCGCGGAGCGTAGAACTTCAAGTGGACTTGAGGTCAAGGAGGTGCCGCCATGGCCGAGACCGAATACCTCACCATCGGCGCAGTCGCGGCACGCAGCGGTGTCGCCCCGTCCGCGCTCCGCTACTATGAAACCGAAGGCCTGATCACCTCGGTCAGAGGCACCGGCGGCCAGCGTCGCTACGAACGTGCCGTGCTCCGCCGCGTCGCAGTGCTCCGCGCCGCCCAGGCGCTCGGCCTGACCCTCGACGAGATTCGCGAGGCGTTCGAGTCCCTGCCCGCCGGCCGCACCCCGACCGCGAGCGACTGGGCACGACTCTCACGATCATGGAAGAAGCGTCTGACCAAGCGAATCGCCGAACTCGAGCGCCTGCGCGACAAGCTCACGGGCTGCATCGGCTGCGGCTGCCTCACGCTCGGACGCTGCGCACTCTTCAATCCTGGCGACCGCATCGCCGACAAAGGCCCCGGCGCCCGACTCTTGAACGTCCCTGCGACCGACTAGGCAGAAACGAAACGAGCCCCGGTATCACCGAGGCTCGTACACGAAGTGCAGGGCGAAGGAGCGCTATGCGCCGACTCAGGCCATCTTCGCGAGCTGCGCCAGATGCTCGTCGAAGTGCGCACGCATCGCACGAGCCTGCTGCTTGATCGAGCGACGCCCATCCTCCGGGTGCTGCCCCGGCCGGCCCCATGACGCGTCCGGTAGCTCCTTCAGCAGGTGCGTCACCTCAGCGATCCCCGTCTCGAGCAGTTCGAGCAGTGCCTCGCGCGACTGCGACTCCCACTGGTGGGTCTCGTTCGCACCATCGTCATCAGTGCTCTTGATGATCGGGTCCATCATGTACGCCATGCGGTACAGGTTCTCGCGAGACTGCCACGTGTACGCGATCAGGTGCCCCACCACACGAGCGGGCGACCAGTCTGCATCGCGAGGCTCACGCATCCACGCCGGGTTGCGCTCGTCGGTCGCTGCGGCCACCAGTGCCGGCAGCTCCGAGATCGCCTCGATCTCCGGCACGTACTGACGCACCGCCCCCGTCACGAAGTTGATGCGAATCGTCTCCGGCATCGCCGAGGCCTTCCCGTGAAGTTCGAGTCAGAATGCTTACTAGCTAGCGGACACCGCGAACCATACTTCGATCTCCACTGGAGCGCGCGCCGGCAGCGACGACACCCCGAGTGCCAGCCGCGCCCCCACGCCGAGGTCCTCACCGAACACATCGCGCAGGAACCCGCTCGCCCCATTCACGACCTGCGGGTGCTGGTCGAACTCGCCCGTGCACGCCACATAGCCCACCGTCCGCACCAGCCGCAGCCCCTCGAGGCTACCGAGCAGTGCCTGCACCGCCGCCAGCGCATTGATCGCCGCGACCTGTGCCGCCTCCTGCCCTTGCTCGATGCTCACGCCGGCCCCGAGCAGGCCCGGGTGCACGACCGCGCCCTCGCGCGTCGGCAGCTGGCCCGACACGTACACCATGTCCCCGACGCGGATCGCCGGCTTGTAGATCCCCAGCGCCGCCGCTATCGAGGGCAACACCACGCCGAGCTCCGCCAGTCGCGACTCCACCGTCATCAGGACTCCCCTACCCCGAGGCGATCGAGTACGCCTTCGAGCTCTTCATCGCTGTAGAAGTAGATCGTCAGCGCACCCTGGTTGCGCTTCCCGATCCGCAACGCCACCTTCGTGCCCAGCACACGCTGCACGCTCTGCTCCAGCGCCGCGCGCTGATGCTCCGAGGCAGGCGTCGGCACGTCGATCACCGGCGCGGCAGCCTTCGCTTCCGTCACCGCGGTGCGTGCGAGCTGCTCTGTCTGCCGCACGGTCAGCTGCTTCTCGATCACCTGCTGCCAGATCGAGTGCCGCATCGACTCATCGTCGATCGCGAGTAGTGCGCGTGCGTGTCCCTCGCTGATGTCGCCATTCGCGAGTGACTGCTGCAGCTCCGGCGACAGCGCCATCAGTCGCAGCGTGTTCGCCACCGCGACGCGCCCCTTGCCGACGCGCGCCGAGACTTCGGTCTGCGTCAGGTGAAACTCGTCGATCAGTCGCTGGTACGCCGCTGCCTCTTCGAGCGCGCTCAGATCCGCGCGCTGCACGTTCTCGATGATCGCGAGCTCGAGCAGTTCCCGTGTCGTCGACTCGCGAATCGTCACCGGCACACGCGCGAGGCCTGCCGCCTTCGCCGCACGCAGTCGCCGTTCGCCGGCGATCAGTTGATACGTCGGCTGTCCATCGTCGCCGCGCTCTTCAGTGACCAGCAGCGGCTGAATGATCCCGTGCTCACGGATCGACTGTGCGAGTTCTTCGAGCTTCTCCGAGTCCATCACCGATCGCGGCTGCCACGGGTTCGGTACCACGCGGTCGATCGGCACGTCCGTCTGCGGGATGCGCACGTCCGAGGGTGCCCCGTCCGGAATCAGTGCACCAAGGCCACGCCCCAGTCCCCTCCCAGAGCTTTTACGGCTAGAAACCACCGCGTGCCTCCACCGGTCGTGCTGGTCCACGCAGTTGTTCGAGCAGTTCGTCGGCCAGCTCGTCGTACGCGACAGCGCCAGGCGATCGCGGGTCGTAGATCTGGATCGGCTCGCCATGACTCGGCGCTTCCGAGAGACGCACCGAACGCGGAATCACAGCACGGAACGTGTTGTCGAAGTGCTTGCGCACCTCGTCCTGCACTTGTTTCGCGATGTTGGTGCGACCGTCGTACATCGTCAGCAGGATCCCGCGAATCTTCAGCTTCGGATGCAGGTTCGCTTGCACCAGGCGGATCGTCTGCGAGAGATGGCTCAGTCCCTCCAGTGCGAGGAATTCGCACTGCACAGGAATGATCACTTCGTCCGACGCCGTCAGTGCATTCACTGTCAGCAGCCCGAGCGATGGAGGGCAGTCGATCAGGATGATGTCGAAGCGCTCACGCAATGGTTCGAGGATGCGACGCATCCGGAACTCACGCGCCATCGTCGACACGAGCTCGACCTCCGCGCCCGCGAGGTTCGGCGTCGTCGGCACGAGCCACAGTCCCAGGACATTGGTGCCGACGATCGCTGTGTCGATCGACTGCTCGTCGACTAGCGCTTCGTAGAGCCCCGCGGATCCGGACTGTCGTTGTCCCAGTGCAGTGGTCGCGTTGGCCTGCGGGTCGGCGTCGATGATCAGCGTGCGCTGACCGCGCCCTGCCAGCGCCGCGCCAAGTGACACCGTCGTCGTCGTCTTGCCGACGCCGCCCTTCTGGTTCACCACGGCGAAGACAAGGCTCATCCGCTGGCCCCTGAGTGCGAGGCAGTCGAGGTATGCCCTCGATGCACGCGCAACGGTCTAATGACTCGATCGCGCTCCTGCACTTGCCGCACAAGTGCAGACATCGAGTATACGGGCGGCTCTGGACGCCCCGCGTCGTGCTTGGGTTCCGATTACTCGCATCCCATACACAACGCAGGGCGAAAACCCACGAGTGGGTTATTCCGCAGGCAAAACTTCGACTTGGCGGTCGGTGCCACTGCCGACGCTCTCAGTGCGCACGCCCGGCTCGTTCTCCAGGGTGATGTGCACGATGCGCCGCTCGGCAGCCGGCATCGGCTCCAGCGTGATCACGTCACCGCTCTCACGCACCTCGGCCGCGATGCGCTGCGCCATCTCGATCAGCGCCTGCTCGCGACGGTGCCGGTACTGCTCGATGTCGAGCCCGATCACGTACTCCGAGTCGTACTTCGTCGAGATCAGTACGTTCATCAGGTACTGCATTGAAGATAATGTGTCGCCTCGACGCCCAATGAGCAGTCCGAGTTCGTCCGACGTCGTCTCGTCGTTCCCATAAACGTCAAGAACCTGAGTCACGAGACCCTTGCCGTCGCCGGCCGTCTCCGGCTCGCGAGCCGAGATCTCCGTCTCGGTCAGCCCGAGCAGGTTCAGGACATCGCGCAGCGCCCGCCCCGCGTAATCGAGCTCGTCCTCGGCGTCCGCCGGAGGTGCGGAGGGGATGTCATTCGGTGCACCGGGTACGCGCTGCTCGTTGCCAGCCGTGACTGGTTCGCCGCGCGGGCGCATCTCGTCACCGCCGCGGCCGATACCGCGCCCGCGACCCTCGCCCATGCTGGGGCGCCCGCCGCCGCCACTGCGACCGCCGCGCCCATCACTGCGAGGTCCGTCGCCACGACCCTCGCTGCGGCCACCGCCGCCGCCGGTGCGTCGTTCGCCATTCGTGGGCCCGCTATCCGCGCCCTCAGCGCGCGGCGCTCGAGGCTCACGCGGAGGCCGCGCGTCAGCACTCTCGCCCTCGGCTCGAGGCTCACGAGGTGCACGCGGCTCGCGGGGAGCTCGGTCCTCGCCCTGCGCGCGTGGTTCTCGAGGAGCCCGCGGCTCTCGAGGTGCGCGTTCCCCACCCGAAGGTGCAGCGGAACGCTGCTGCTTGGGAGAGACTCGGACGATGGCGTCTTCGCCACCGAAGCCGAGGAATCCGCCTTTACCCTCGCGGATTACGTCGACGTCGACCTGATCGCGACCCAGGGCCAGCTGTTCCAGCGCCCGAGCCACCGCCTCGTCGACCGTCTTGCCGCTGACTTCCACTACTCGCTGTCGCATCGGAATCCCCCGAACTGGTCTGGCCGCCCAGGGCGGCGCGTGAAGAAGCGTTGGTTGCACCGGCGCCAAAGCCAAAGGCCGCCGGGCGCAGCTGGGCAGGGATGAGCGAGCCCCAGGTGAAGTCACCAGGCCCGACAAACGCCCACTGCAGCACCAACGAAATGACCGTACCGACGCCCCAGTAGAGTCCTAGGGCCGCCGGCAGCGATACCACAAAGAAGTAGCCGAAGAAGATCGGCATCATCCACTGCATCGTGGAGTTCATCTGGGCCTGCTGGCTGCCAGGAGTGGCCGCCGTGCGCGAGGAGGAGATTCGCTGCTGGAGCCACATCGCGGCGAACACCGCGATGCCCAGCGGAATCGTCCCGTTCTCAGAGAGGTTCATGAAGAGGAAGTTCGTGGAGAGCGGGACCGCCTCGCGGATATACGAGAAGTCGTACAGCCGGGACGACAGCGCCAGCAGGCTCTCGGGCGTGTTGCCCATCGTTAGGCGGATGGTGGCGTAGAGGGCGATGAAGATCGGCATCTGGATCAGCTGCGGCCCAAGGCAGCCCAGCGGGTTCACGCCGTTCTCCTTGTAGATCTTCATCGTCTCTTCGGAGCGCCGGCGTGGGTCGGAATACCGCTTGTTCACCTCGGCGAGCAGCGGCGCGATCACCTGCATCTGCTTCATGGATCGCAACGTCCGCAGCATCAGCGGGAAGGTCGCGACGCGCGTGATCACCGTGAACAGCAGGATCGCCATGCCATACGAGCTGAATGATGCCCGCGCGAGCAGGATCATGAAGTTGATCAGCGGGGTTTCAAGGAACGTCTGCCAGATCAGGCCGATGGGCATGCTGCTACTTGCCTCGCTTGTAGAGCAGGTTCACACCCTGATCCTGAGGCGTCACCCGGTAGAGCGAGCCATCTTCCGCGGCGTAGACGATGCCCGAGTCTAGCACCAGCGGGTCGGCGAGGAAGGCGGCCTTCTCGACGGCCTTCCGCCACTGCTCGGCGCCCGAAGCCGGGTCGAGCGCGACGATCACGCCGGTGCGCGTCGCGATCAGAATCGAACCGCCCTGCAGCACCGGTGCGGTACGCACCTCGGCGACGAGGGGGGCTGAGTGCCATTTCTCGCTCCCGGTTGCCCGGTCGAGCGCGTACACCGTTCCAGAGGCGGTCGCGACGTAGACGACATCGTTCGTCGCCAGCGGCTGTGACCAGAACCAGTTGTCGCCGGTCATCGTCCAGCGCTTCTCGCCGCTGGCGATGTCGAGGGCGACCACCGTGCTGTTCAGCGTCGGCACGATCATCAGGCCGCTGATCACCGCCGGGTTGCCGGCTACAGCGCCGCCGACATCGGTCTTCCAGCGCTCGGCCTTCGAGTTCGGGTCGATCGCCCGCACCGTGTGGTCGAGAGAGGAGATGTAGAGCGTGCCATTCAGCAGCAGCGGTTCCGCCCACACACGAGCCCCGGTCCCCACGATCGCGCCACCGACTGAGCCGGATGCCGCGTCGAGGGTGCGGATGTCGCCGTGGTTCGTGCCCAGGTACAGCAGCTTCCCGTCGAACGCCGGGGTCGCCGCCACGCGGCCGCCCACGTTCACGTTCGCCGGCCAGCCGGTCGCCGGCTTCCCGGTCGCCGTGTCGAGGGCGATCACGTCCCCGGTGTACGACGCGAGGAAGACGCGCTGCTGGTTACCAACTGTTTCAACACGAGGCGTTGCATAGACTGCGGAAAAGTTCGAGGCCGACTTCTTGGCTGAGAACAGACCGCCAACAAAGTTGAAGAACCTGCTGACGAAATCCTCCGAGCCGCTCGAGGATGCTGCGGTCTGCTCCGGATATGTCCACGCCACCGTCGGCGCGTCAGTCCCAGCCGTCTTCAGCCCCGAGATCGTCCCGTTCTGGTTGGTGACGATCACGAGCCCGTTCGCAAAGACCGGAGCGGCCCAACCGATGGGCGCAGTGTTCCCGGTGCATGCCGTCCCCACGAGGGCGATGGCCGCGACAGCTCCCATAAGCGAGCGCTTTAAATGCGATTGAGTCTTATCAATTTGTTTCACGTGAAACAATTGATTCGGTTCAGTCTGGTGTGCAATTTGTTTCACGTGAAACAATCGATTCAGTTGAGCCTGGTCAGCATTTGTCATTTGTGGGAGTTCGGGCCAAGCGTCGGAATGGGGTCGAAGCCACCCGAGGCCCAGGGCATGCAGCGAGCGATTCGCACGAGGCCGAGCCCGACGCCCTTGAGGACGCCGAACCGCTCAATCGCCTCGAGCGTGTACTGCGAGCAGGTCGGCTGATAGCGGCACCGTGCGCCGAGCAGCGGCGAGAGCGCTCGCTGGTACCAGCGAATGGCACCGATCGCTGCAGGTTTCATCATATTGGGCTAGGTTCAGAGAGAATTCCGGCCCGCTTGGCGCTCGAGGTGAACACGTCACGAAGCGCCCCGTACGGGGCGTCAGCGCTCTGAGCGTAGCCGGTGATCACGAGGTCGTAGCCGGGGGCGATCGGCAGGGCGCGGACAATCTCGCGCAGGCGACGGCGGGTGCGGTTTCGTACCACTGCCGGGCCTACCCTTTTCCCAATCGCGTAGCCCACCCTGGTCTGGGGCAGGCCATTCACACGCACGCCGATGGCGACGAGCCGATGTCGGACTCGCTTGCCTTCGTTCAGTACCGCGATGAAGTCCTGACGGCGGCGGAGTCGATCGACTCCTGGCGCCGGCGCCCCGCGCCGTACTTGTGGCGTGGGGGCCACAGCCGGGGCGGGAACTAGACGGTCAGCTTGGCGCGACCGCGGGCGCGGCGGCGCTTCAGGACATCTCGTCCATCGCTGGTCGACATGCGCTTACGGAAGCCGTGCTTACGCAGTCGTGGAATTCGCTTCGGTTGCCAGGTCCGCTTCACAGCGGCCTCCATTCGGCCTGTTCGTCTGGGCCGAGGGAGTATACGGGTGGCTTGTGGCTCCGAGCAATCCGCGCCACTACCACTAGTAGCGTCTGGCTCACTCCGCGGGACGTTGCTAGACTTGGCGGGTTCGAGGAGGAGCCGAGATGACGACGTTGCTACACTCGCTGGCTGTGGGCCTGGGTGGCCTGGTGGCCTTCGTCCCGGCCGGTGCCCTCGCCGAGGAGGCCTCGCGGACGCTCCCGCCCGCCTCGAACGCGTTCCAGGTCTTCGCCTGGACGGCCGCCGTGCTGCTGACTGCCTTCTCCGTCGCCGCCCTCGGCTACCTCTACGAGCGCCGCCGCGGCCTGCACTGGGACTTCCAGGGCGACGCCTCGCACGCCAACGAGCACCACTAGCCTCGGTTTATTGCGTTAGCCGATCTGCGTGAGCCGATCTGGGGGCGCCATCCGGCGCCCCTGCTTGTTGCCCTAGTTCGAGGCGTTGCGGGCGAGCCGCTCGATGACCTTCGAGTGGGCGCGCAGGTGCTTGAGGTTCCGATCGAGCGCGGCTCGGGCGGCGGCCTCCTCGGCACTCTCGAGGCGGGTGAGTGTCTCGGCGTGTACCGCGTCCCACGCGGCGAGTACCACCTCGAGGCTGGGAGTCGCGGTGACCGGCGGGAGCTTGCGCGTCTCTTGCATCGTCTCGGGGTCGTAGCCCAGCGGGCTCCACTCGACGGCGCGCGTGAACGGCTGTTGGAGATGGAGCTGCTCGGCGAAGAGCAGGTGCCGCACGTTCTCGAGGACTGACCATGCGCTACTTGGGCGCACTGCTACGGTGTCGCTCGGGACCTGCTCGAGGACGAGGCGCAGGTGGGCGCGCTCTTCCTCGAGTTGCTCGATGAGATCGGTTACTGATTCGTCCATTGCGTAGTGACTGTAGCGAAGGTCGTGGCTTGTCGCCGTGCCATGCGTCGATGCGCGAGCACACGCGCGTGAGGACTCGGTACTCGGAGTGCGATTGAGGTGACTAGCTCGTAGTAGACGTCGCCAATCTCATCGAGCGCTGCCCATCCACCGCTCGAGGCCTTCAACGTACCGAGTCGGGGTGCCTATAGTTCCGTCGCGCCGATGCTCAGCGATCCATGGTCGATTCGAATGTGGTGAGTTGGAGGCACGCTCTCATGGTTGTGAATGCTCTTCGTCCGGCACGCCGGCCATCGGCCATGCTCAAGTCGCGGACAGCCGTAGCGGGTGAGCACGTCGCCAACTTTGAGATCATTGCGCTTGGGATCAGCATGGAGCCGACGATCCGCCATGGTGACACGCTGCTGGTCAGCCCCGAGATTGAGCTCGCGCCGGGCCGCATCGTCGTCGCGATTCACGGCGCCGTCTGGATCGTGAAGCGCCTTGTGGAGGAATTCGGTGTCCTCGTGCTCCGCAGTGACAATGTCGATGAGCAAGTGTCGCTCGACGATGTCGAGGTGCAGGGCGTGGTCGTCGAAATACGTCGCACGGTCTGATGCGATCGGGCCGCTTCGTGGAAGTGCGCCCGTCGGTCGTCGGTAGCGTTGTTCCGGGTATCTACGTGTTTGGTTTTGTCGCCATGAGCGAGTAGGTCATGGGGATGGTGGGCATGTCAGCAGGCATGCGGTAGGTGCCGTCGGCGTGTGGTTCGAGGAAGGGCCAGCGCTGGAAGAAGGCGTAGTCGCGTTCGTGCAAGAAGTTGATGTGGAGACCGTTGTTCGCGAGGCTCGTTACCACCTCGCCGATCGGATGGCTCCATCCGTACAGCCTGGTGTGCTCGAACACTGCGTTTGGATCCGCATAGGAACCGCCTTCGTCCCATGCGATCGCTTCGGGTGAGAAGTAGCCGTTCTCGACGGTGAGGGTGTCGTCAGCGAGCACTTCCGAAAGCGGGTGCCCGTCGAGCATGTAGAGACGGCCACCGGGACGCAGCAGTTGCGCAACGATGTTGGCCCAGGCGCGCACGTCGGGGAGCCAGACGAGCGATCCCATGTTCACGTAGACGATGTCGAACTGTCGGTGCTGCAACACATTGACGGCGTCGTAGACGTTGGCGGTGACGAAGTCGGCCTCGATGTTGAGTTCGCTGGCGAGGGTGCGCGCTTGCTGCATGGCGGCTTCGGAGAAGTCGAGGCCGGTGACGTGTGCGCCGAGGCGTGCCCACGACAGGGTGTCCATGCCGAAGTGACATTGCAGGTGCACGAGGTCGTTGCCGGCGACGTCGGTGAGTTCGTCGAGCTCGAAGGGGTGAAGCGTGTTGCGGCCGGCTCGAAAGCCGGCGACGTCGTAGAAGCTGCTTGCGACGTGGATGGGGACACGCTCGTCCCAGTTCTCGCGGTTGGCGTCGATGCGTTCGGCGTCGGTGGTCATGCGGGGCGTCCTCGATAGTTGCAGTTGTGATGAGAACGCGCGGGGTGCGCAGGGGTTGCCGACTCGCGGCGGTGTTTGTGTGCGGTGCGCGGCGCGGGACGGCTCGGCTGTCGCCGAGGCCGGGGCACGGTGCGGGCTGCGCCCGCCGTGCCCGGACAGTGTTTCGCCCACCCGCCCGCCCTCTGTGCGAGGGCTTCGCCCTCGCGCTCCTTTCCGGCATCTCGTGAGTGTGGCGCCGACTCGATGGCGCGTGCGCGCGGTGCTCCGGTTCGGAGTCCGATGTGTGTGTCATCGAGTCACGCCACGACGTTACGCACCGTGCTTCCGTCGGAGTCGATGTGAGTGTGTGGCTGCCGATTCGTGGCGGTGTTTGTGTGCTGTGCTCGCGTCGGACGGCTCGGCTGTCGCCGAGGCCGGGTGCGGTTGGCCGCTTCGCGGCTCCGCGCCGGACAGGGTTTCGCCCTCGCGCTCCCTTCCGGGGTCTCGTGAGTGTGGCGCCGACTCGATGGCGCGTTGGGCGCGTTGGGCGCGTTGCTCCGTTCGGAGTCGATGTGAGTGTGTGGCTGCCGATTCGATGGCTCTGTTGTGCGGTGCGCCGCGTCGGACGGCTCGGCTGTCGCCGAGGCCGGGGCGCGGCAAGCGGCGCCGCTTGCCGCGCCCGGACAGTGTTGCGCCCACCCGCCCGCCTGTGCTGGGGACTTCGTCCCCAGACTCCTACAAGGGCTTCGCCCCTTGACCCCCTGGGAGTGGCACTCGAAACGTACGTTGGTGATGTCGATGCGTAGTCAACGTTCTCGTTGGCTCGTCAATGACGCGAGCATCGATGGCTCGGATGCAGACGATCATTGTCGTGAGTACTTGTGTTGGGCGGTGCGTGGCATTTCGCACGTATCTATGCGCGGATAGCAAACGAGGTGCCGTGAGGCACCTCGTTTGGTTGTTGCTGTGCGAGTGCGCGTTAGGCGCGGGCGGGTTGCTGCTTGAGCTCTTCGACGCGGGCTTCAAGGCGCGCGATGCGGTCGGCGAGGTCAGCACGGAGCTCGGTGAGCTGCGTGATCTTGGGCTCGACGACGGCGAGCTGGGAGCGAAGCGCGCGCAGTGCCTGCTCGAGACGGGCGCGTGCGATCTCGGGGTCGATGTGGTCGCGGTCCTCGGGGCGTGTCGCTCGGAGGGTGGCGCGAGTTTCCTCGGCTTCGACCATGTCTTTGATCTCAGCGAGGCTGAAGCCGAGCAGCTGCTGGAGTTGCTTGATGAGCCGGATGCGCCCGATGTCGGCCTCGGAGTAGAGGCGGAAGCCACCATCCATGCGGTCGGCCGGGGTGAGCAGGCCCTTCTCTTCATAGAAGCGCAGGGTGCGCTGGGTGACGCCAGTGCGATCGGCGACTTCGCCGATCTGGTAGCGCGCTTCAGTGTCGGCAGTGACCGCTGCGGTCGCTGCGTCGCGTGGAGTGGTTTGGTCCTGGGTCATGGTGTGTGCGCCCTCGCGAAGGTTGGGGGGTACGGACGGCGGAAGGATAGGGGAGCACGAAACAAGGAGGCAACTTACCGTCCGCGTGAGGATCGGTTAAGCCTCTCGCGCGAACGGTAGTTTTGGGCAGCTTCGCTGCTTCTCGCCCATCGTTTCGAAGCGTTGTCTCGGTGGGGACGGCGTTCTGCTTCCGACTGGATACGCGCCGGGTCAGGCGCGGCTAGCGCTGTTACTCGTCGTCGTCGTCTTCGAGGTCGGAGGAGGCGGGCGGGGCCGGGAGGGTGGCCTCGGCTCGATCCTGCTCGCGCTTGCGAGGCTCGGGGACGGCGTCGGCGGCCTTGGCGAGCTCAGCGGTGAGGCTGGCGGCACCGAGCACGACGGCGACGCCAGTGTCTCGCCAGAGCTCGAGGGTCTTGGCTGAGACGGCGCTGTTGACGTGGACGAAGAGCGGCTTGCGGACGAGCTCACCGAAGCGGCGGGACTGGAGTTGCTGGCGGACGGTCATGGTCTCCGGCAGGGAGTTGATGAGGACGCCGTCGAGGTCAAGGGCGCGGAAGGAGCGGAGGTGCGCGTCGCGGTCTGGCTCGGCGAGCGCGGGGGTGACGCCGGCAGCAGGGGCGACGAGGACGTAGCCGATGCGGCTGTCGGTGAGGGCAGCGGCGTCGGTCTGGTCGTCGATGCAGACGAGGAAGTGGGCGCCGGAATCTCGGATGGCGGTGGTGTCCTCGGCGGTGGCGCCGTCGACACGCCAGCCGACGACGGCGCTGGGGGCGGCCTTCACGGCATCGTCGAGCCCAGTGACGTCGCCGGTGTAGACGATGACGTCGGCACCTGCGGCCGCGGCCTGGCCGGCAGTGGCCGCGGAGTCGGCCTCGGCGGCGATGAGGATCTGGCGGGAGGACTGGGCCTCGGTTTCGCGCATGGCGGCGAAGCCGAAGGGCGCTGGTCGGCGTCGGGAGATGTCACGGATGCGGTCGCGCAGTTTGCTCATCGCTGTTCCGATCTTCTCGCGTGTGGGAAGGGGTTGGGATATGGAGCCGGCGGGGGGAATTGAACCCTCGACCTGCTGTTTACGAAACAGCTGCTCTACCGCTGAGCTACACCGGCTGGTGCGGAGGCCATTTTAATGGGCGGCGCACCTCTGTGTCTCTCTGCTCTTCGCCCAAGGGCTCATCGCCTGTGTCTGCGGGGCGTGGTCTGTTTCCGAGTCGTGGCTGCGTTCGCAGCCAGCAGGAGGTGGGCCTCCTGCACCTCCCCGCATCGTCTCGGTAGTTGGAGTGGGCCGGCGGGGCCGGCGGGGCCGGCGCGGGCTCGGTTCGACTCGGAGTGTGGGGGGCTTCGCCCCTCGAACCCATCGGAACGGCGCGGCTTAGTTCGTTGAGGCGGCCAGGCCGATTGCTGTGAAGCCTCGGGCGATGGAGGCGTCGCGGTCGGCCGGGTCAATGATGGGGTGGGCGAGCACTTCGCCGAAGCCGAGGTCGCGGAGGGCTCGAAGCTGGTCGGCGACTTCGCGTTCGTTGCCGGAGATCACGAGGTCGTCGAGCAACGCGTCGCTGTAGCCGTCGGCCACGCCGGGGTACCCAGCTTCCTCGAACATCAGTTGGTAGAAGGGGGTGCGGCTGTAGTTGGCGAGCTGGGTGCGCACGAGCTCGCGCGCTGTTGCGCGGTCCGGCACCACGGCGATCGGTACGTGCGCGATCAGCGGCGGCGTCTCGCGGCCGGCCTGCTCGGCGCCGCGCTGCAGGGCGGGCAGGGCTTGTCGCACGAGGTAGTCGCGCGGGCACATCCATGAGATCGCGCCGTCGGCGAGTGCACCGCAGAGCTCGAACGAGCGAGGGCGGAGCGCGGAGCCCATGACGGGTGTGTCGGTGGTGGTGCGGACGCGCGTGCGTGCCGTGACCTGCTTGCCGACGAAGTCGACCTCGCCGTTGTGGAGGAGGGCGGTGAGGATCGTGAGGTACTCGCGCAGGTTGGTGAGGGGCGCTTTGAAGTCGACGCCGTAGGTGCGCTCCATGTTGCCCTCGTGCGCGGGGCCGATGCCGAGGCGGAAGCGGCCCGGTGCGAGCGCGTCCAGGGCGAGTGTTTGCTGCGCGATCAGGACGGGGTGGCGCGGCCACGTCTGGATGATCGCGGTGCCGAGGAGGATGCGGTTGGTCTGCACGAGTGCCGCAGCGTACGCGGCAATTGGGTCGTCGCCGCCGGCCCCGCCGATCGTGGCCCACGCTGCTTCGACGCTGGCTGCTTCGGCCTGGCGGATTTGGGCGACTGCTTCTGCGGCGTCGCGTCCCTGGATTGCCGCGCCTACTCGGAATGGTGTCATCGTCGCCTCCTCTGTGGTTTCGAGATTACGCCGGGGACGTCGTCGGCGACTCGGTGGTTTCGCGGAGCCGAGCGCGCGCGGTGAACCTCGCGGTATGGGGCGTGGGGGTGTTGGCGGTGGCTGCCGTGCAGTGTTGTGCCCGCCCATCCGCCCTGTGGGAGGGCTTCGCCCCCTAGAACAAAAGGCTCCTCACTGATTCCTTTCTGGTTCTTCTGGCGACTCTGAATCAAAGGGTCAAAGGCGATTCGCGCGGATGTCGCGGACGATGCCAGCCAAGTGCTGGAGTCTGACATCCAATTGCTCCACCACTACCGGGGTACGCAGGCCGTCTACCTCTCGTCCGAGAAAAATCCCTCTGCGATCGTTGTCGAAGTCCGCCATGTATTCCGGACAGGACACGAGAGTCGTTCTGACATCCGATATCCACTTGTTCATGAATTTCAGCATCGGCCCCGTGTGATCGACATAGGGCGCGTTCGGCGCATGGTTGTCGGCAGGCGGGCGGCCGTTGATCTCCATCTCCCGATTACCCTCTCGAATGTGCTCTGTGAGCTCAGCAATGATTGCTTGCCAGTCTCGGCGCTCGCGGAGAGCTCGAAGGTCGTCCCACGCTTCGTTCCGTTGCGCGCGAGGAACTGTCACCACCCAGAGACCGAGAAAGACCACGAGCATCAGCATCAAGACAACACCAGCAAAGGTCTTGGTCTGTATGACCACTTGGTCAGCGGCTTCTGCGCCTGTTGGCGTGAACAGGAAATAGGCGACAAGCGGAGATGCGATGGAGAGGATCAACGACACGAACCAGAAGGCTGGCGAGGTGACCACGACCTGACGGGCACCGCGCCACGCCCGCCAAAAGGATGATTCGTTGATCTGAGCCTGCGACATGCCGAGCCCCTTTCCGGCTCGGCCACTCTAGCCGCTGTTACGCGACCTCGATCCCCAGTCGAGCATGGTGTGGATCAGCACGCATGGGTTGTGGCAGAGGATTTTCGCCAGCACTTCGTTGACCTGTCTCGTATCTGACCTCGCCCTGACGGACAAGCCGAACTTCGCCTTGCAGCAGATGCAGCGCGGCTCACGCACGCGGCGGTGAAGCGGTCTCTGCGGGCAAAACCGGAACGCCGCTAACGGGCGAGGGCGAGGTTGGCGGGTGGGGCGGCGCGGTAGGTGAAGACGGTGCCGCCGGGGCCGTCGTAGACGACTCGGTAGGCGTTGCTGTCGCGGAGGGATGCGACGAGGGTGCCGCAGCATTGGCCGTGCTCGGTGGTAGGGACCCAGACGTGGGTGTAGGTGGTGCCGGTGTCGCGTGACCAACTCGAGAGACAGTCGGCGAGGCGGTAGCCGCAGGCCCAGAGATCGTCGGCGCTGCGGACCTGGTCGTCGAAGCTGTGGGTCCACTCGCTGCCCTGCACGGTGCCAACGCTGATGCGGTCAGCGAGCGCGGGGAACCACTCGGATTCCTTGTCCACCTGCCAGGGGCCGCGCGGGACGATGAGGATGCGCGCGTCGGTGTTGGTGTTGCTCTTGATCCACTGGATCGCGGCGCGCTCGTCGTGGGTGAGGCCGACGAGGTTGTTGGCCTCACCGTTGAAGCCCGGCGCGCGCATCAGTGCGCCGACGGTGCTGTAGAGCAGCAATCCGATCGTGAGCAGCACGGCACCGCGGGAGACTCGATGCCACGGGGCTGAAAAGACACTCGTGCTCACCTCGTTGGCGTCGTGTTCGCCGCGCTCGTGTAGCAGTGGGTGGTCCCAGATGAGGTGCGCGAGCGGGAGCACGATCTGCGCGAGGCCGATGCCGGCGAGGAGCGCCACGGGGATTGTGGTGAAGGTGGGATACGCGCGCAGGTCGAGCAGGATGATTGCGACCCACCACAGCGGCAACACGAACTGCCTCGCGCGCAACGCGGCGAGGCCGCCCAGTAATGCGGTCGCGCCGATCAGCGGGAAGAACGGCTCACTGGTCGAGGTGATGCGTGCGAGCGAGAGGAAGGTCTCGCGTGCAAGCTCGCGGCTGCTGAGCACGTTGCCACCGCTCGCGTTCGCCTCGATGAATGGTCGCAGGCCGTGCTGCATAGCGACGGTGGCCCACCACGGCGCGGTGAGTGCGAGGCCGAGCGCGGCGATGGCGATCGAGTACGCGAAGGTGCGACGCGTGCGGCCGTAGGCAAGCCAGAAGATCACGATGCTGAAGCCGAGGAACCAACCGGTCTCGACGTGGGACAGCACGCAGCCGGCGAAGGCGAGCGCGGTCGTAACGATATAGCGGGGGTTCGGTCGCTCGGCCTCGTCACGCTCGGTGTAGAGGCGATGGGCTTCGTGCAGCGCGAACAGCGCGAAGGTGAGGCCGAGGCCGCGCGCAACACCGCCGCCCATGATCAGCCATAGGAACGATCTCGGGATCAGCGCGAAGGCGAGCGTGGCGCCGATGACCGCGGCCTGTTGGCGTAGCAGGCGATGCGCGAGCATCGCGAACGCGGCGAGCGTGGCTGCGGAGTAGAGCAGCGGGAGGACTCGGAACATCGCGATGAGGTCGCCGGGGAGCACGCGGTCGAGCAGCGCGGCGACGTAGAAGCCGAGCGGCGAGTAGGCGAAGGGGATGCCGGCGCCGTTGTACGAGGTGGTCGCGGGCAGCGTGAAGCCGTGCTGCTGGAGGTCTCGTGCCATGGCGTAGAACATGCCGCCGTCGTTGAGCGGGAAGTCCGACGAGGAGATGTGGGCGGCTCGGACGATGGTGCCGAGGACGACGGCGGTGACGAGCAGCGCGACGTACGCGCGTGTGGAAATGTCAGGAATGACGTGGATGAGGTGCTCGGTGCGTGGAGTCTCCGCTGCCACTCGGGGCGCGGATTGAGAGGGTGCACCAGGCGCTGGTGTGATCATTCGCGTTCGCCGGTTTCGCCTCGATGGCCTGCGTGATGCTGGGCCTCGGGCTATTGGTGTGGGGGCGGTGCGGCCTGCCGAGGGTACGAGACGGGTGGCACTTTGGATGCACGCGAGCGTGCACTGGTGTGGCGGCGGCGTTGTAGGTGCATCACGCCGCGCGCGTTTACGCCTCGGCGTTATTCCGCGTCGTCGACCCTATTCCTCTTCTGCTGGGGCCGCGGGGTCGTGGATGTAGGCGAGGTAGCGCTCCTTGCGCTCGACCATGATGACGAGCTTGCCGTCGGCCTCGGTGGTGCGGATGAACCTGGGGAGCTGCGCGCTCTGGCCCTTCACGGGGAAGGTGATGGCGCTGTAGGCGAAGCGGCGGCCAGCGACGTCGAGGTAGTACGGCGGGACGTCGTCGAGCTCGTCGAGGTTAAGGATGAAGACGTCGACACCATCCTCGGTGAGGACGGTCATGTCGTTGAATCCGGCCGCGATTTCGGTAGGCATCCGTTGTGCTCCTCGTGCGTTGAACCGGGCAATTCTAGGGCACTCGTGCCTTCTCGTCCTGCCGCCGCCGTGGGCGGTTTTCGTCCAGCAGTGCGGGCTGGGGCTGGCGATCTGTGTCGATGTGTTCGTGCGTCTGCGGGCGAAGAGCGGGTGCTCGAACGAATGTGGTGGGTGGGGATTGGGAGTGGGGCAGGGTGATGGGAGGGTCGGAGGAGCGTGGTGCGTGTGGGGAACGGGAGTCGGGCGAGCGTGTTGTGTGCGAGCGCGCGGTGCGGGGGGCACCTCGGAGGAGGTCGCAAGCCGGGAGGGGGCGAGTGAGGGAGTGGGGCGAGGGGCTCATCGCTTCGAGGAACGCGGCGCGGAGGCGCCGCGTCTGTGTTTTTGGAGTCTGTGGTGGGGTGCTTGGGGTGGATAGGGGCGGGTGCGCGCCATCAATGGAACTCGGCGCATGGCGCCTCGTGTTGTGTTTCGCCCACCCCCCCCCCCCCCCGCCGGGGGGGTGGCCCCCCCCCCCCCCCCCCGGCGTTTCGTGGGGGGCGGGGGCGGGGGGGGGGGCCCCCCCCCGGGCCGGCGCTTCGCCGTGCGCCCGG
>Ga0114969_10000680_pt1 | contig 29362 bp, 28 predicted proteins | sample M_130807_MF_Meta_FD_87316 | JGI IMG/M metagenome (GOLD analysis project Ga0114969, IMG submission 87316) | Freshwater microbial communities from Lake Montjoie, Canada to study carbon cycling - M_130807_MF_MetaG | ecosystem: Environmental > Aquatic > Freshwater > Lake | place: Lake Montjoie...
ATTTCATCCCTTCGGGATTTTTTGGTTTGTGATTCTTTAGAATGATTTCATCCCTTCGGGATTTTATGCTAGAATATAAACCCTGAAGGGGTGATAAAATTCTAGCGGAGAAGGATTTTATTTAAAAACCCCGTAGGGGTGATATATTTACAAATTTAATCAAGAATAATTTAATTAATTTATTTCACAAAAAATTATTAATGATTACGTTCAGTTGTGAATCGTACCAAATTAATTAGAGATTGTTTGTAGGTTGAATCTGGAATTCCATCTAATAAATTAAACGCGCGTTGTTGGTAGTCGTACATTGCTTTTCGTGCGTAATCAAGACCTCCAGTTTGCATTACCATATTAATTACCTTTTCTACGCGAATTTTATCTTCACTATAACTTTTAACAGTATTAATGATGAATTTTTTATCCGTGTTACTTACATTTTGCAAAGTATAAATAACAGGCAAAGTCATTTTATGTTCTTTAATATCGATCCCTTTTGGTTTTCCTGTAAGTTCCGTTTGTTCGTAATCAAATAGATCATCTTTAATTTGGAAAGCAATACCAACATTTTCACCAAAGTCGTGCATACGCTGAACCATCTCTTTTGACGCCCCGACAGAACTTGCACCTGTAGCACAACAAGAAGCAATTAGAGAGGCCGTTTTTGCTGTAATAATATCAAAATAAACTTCTTCAGTAATATCCAATTTTCGTGCTTTCTCAATTTGCAATAACTCCCCTTCGCTCATTTTACGAACAGCTGTTGAAACAATTTTAAGTAACTCAAATTCTTCGTATTCTACAGATAAAAGTAATCCTCGAGAGAGTAAATAATCACCAACAAGAACGGCAATTTTATTTTTCCAGAGTGCATTAATTGAGAAAAATCCACGACGTAAATTACTATCATCAACAACGTCATCATGAACAAGTGTTGCAGTATGCAATAATTCGATGAGTGAAGATGCGCGATAGGTACTTTCAATAATTTCTCCTGTCATCCCTGCTGTTAAAAAAACAAACATCGGACGCATTTGCTTGCCTTTACGTTTCACAATATAATGCATGATTCGATCCAACAACGGAACAGTACTTTGCATCGACTTACGAAACTTTTGCTCGAATAATTCCATCTCCTTTCGGATAGGATATTTTATTTCATCGAGCGTTAAAGACATCACTACTTATTTATCTAATTTAAAAATTACTGGAATACTAACTTGAACATCAACAGCTATATCATTCTGGATTCCTGGCGTCCAGCTTGGCATTAATTTTACTACACGAATTGCTTCCTTTTCTAACAACCTCTCTGGACTTCCTTTTGATATAATATCACGAACTTTTCCTGTTTTATCTATGATAACAGATAGTAGAACTTTTCCTTCAATGTGTTCGGAAATTGCATCTACAGGATAAATAATTTCTTTGGAAATAAACTTTTGCATTTCATCCATTCCACCTGGGAAGGCAGGCATCTTATCAACCATTATAAAAACACCTTCTCGAGATGGGCTCTTCTCAGGTAACGATTGCGCATTTGAACCTTGGCTCATTAACATGAAAAACAACAAGTTAATAAGAGTAATAATCCTAATCATTAATGAATTTTAAACAAAGATAAAGTTTTTGATTGTACCCAATTATCCCTCTTTACGTTTATAAACAGGAACTGTACTACAAGGCTCACCATACATGATACTTTTTACTATTGGTCGAAGTTTAGCAGTAAGTTCTAGATAAGCGGAAACAGGCACTGGCTTATGACTACATCCTTTAATTACGACTTTCTGATCACGATACGTTTCAATGTCAAGAGAAGAAATTAAATCATGAAAAAGAGCTTCTTCTAACGTTTCTAAATTTCCGAAAACAATTTTCTTTGCAAAGGGTTCAAATGCAGATGCTAATAACATCCAAGCCCATCTTGGAATGATGGCATCACTAGAACAAAAAACTGCTATTGATTTGTTTTTGTATTGACTCCAATCATGTGATTTAACAAATTCTCTAAAATCCTTTTCACGTAACAAAAGTTCTTCAATCAAAATTGGTTTAATATCAAAAGCAACACGTTCACCAACAGGAAATAACTCTTCCAAATCGATAGTAACCAATCCCGAATTCGCAACCTTATTTATTATCTCTTCCACGCTTACTTTTTATTTATTTTTAATTCTGAATTATAAATTCTGAATTAGTTACCACATTCCTAATTCCAATCGCGCTTCATCACTCATCATTTCTTTTTCCCATGGTGGATCGAAAGTGATTTCCACTTTAGCTTTATTTACATCTGGCATATTGCGAATCTTATCTTCAATTTCAGGAGGTAGAGTTTCTGCAACAGGACAAGCTGGGGAGGTTAATGTCATTCTTAAATGTACATCGTTTCCGTCGTTAATTATGATCTCATATATCAATCCTAATTCCCAAATATCCACAGGAATTTCAGGATCGTAGCATGTTTTTAAAGTTTCGATTACACGATCACGTAGTGATCGTACTTCGGGAATTATTGGTTGTGTTTGTTCTGTTTTTTGCTCTTCCATCTCACGCTGTTTTATGCTGAAACCCGAGGGCATACAACTTCATTTGTTTAATCATTGCTGCTAATCCATTTGCACGTGTTTGCGCCATATGCTGGCGTAATCCTATACGATCAACAAACCCTAATTCATTACTTAGAATTTCTTCCGCTGATTGTCCACTTAAAACATTTATAAGCAAGGCAATTTCACCTTTAACAAAAGTCGAATCACTGTCTGCTTCAAAAAATATTTTATCGCCTTCATTATATGCATTTAACCATACACTGCTCTGACAACCTTTAATTTTATTGCCGTCCATTTTATATTCAGCTGCTAAAGGTTTTAACTTTTGACCTAATTCAATGATGTATTGATATTTCTCTTCCCACTCATCGAAAAGTTCGAAGTCCTCCACTATTTGTTGTTCTAATTCAGTTATTGTTTTCATGCATGCTGAGGTTTTAAGAATGCAATCGCCTTTCTAACATGTTCTACTAATGCATCAATCTCTTCTTTAGTGTTATAAAACATAAAAGAAGCGCGTATTGTTCCAGGAATATTTAATCTTGTCATAACAGGTTCAGTGCAATGATGGCCAGTACGAACTGCTATTCCTTTTGTATCAAGATACATTCCAGCATCAAAAGCATTAATATCATTCAATACGAATGAAACTACACTTGCCTTATTTTTAGCAGTACCAATTAATCGAACTCCATCGATAGTAGAAAGATGATGCATTGCATACGTTAATAATTCATGTTCGTAATTAAATGATGCTTCACGATCCATTTGCATTAAATAATCAATTGCAAAACCAAGTGCTATTACATCTGCAATATTTGGTGTTCCTGCTTCAAATTTAAAAGGGATTTCATTAAACGTAGTTTTCTCAAACGATACAGAACTAATCATTTCGCCTCCTCCCATATATGGAGGCATCTGCTCAAGTAGTTCGGCTTTACCGTACAAACACCCTACACCAGTAGGGCCCAGCATCTTGTGTCCGCTAAACGCGAAGAAATCACAATCCAAATCTTGAACATCTATAATACTATGAACTGTTGATTGCGCACCATCAACAAAAACTGGAATTCCTTTTGAGTGCGCTTTCGTAATAATTTCTTTAACAGGATTTACAGTTCCTAAAGAATTACTTGTATGCACTACTGAAATTATTTTTGTTTTATTCGAAATTAGAAAATCTAACTCTTCCATCATTAATTCCCCAGCATCATTCATGGGAATTACTTTCAACTTCGCTCCCTTTTCCTCACATAATAATTGCCAAGGAACGATATTGCTATGATGTTCCATTGCAGTGATCAACACTTCATCACCTGCATGAATATTTTGTCGTCCGTAAGTTGCGGCAACAAGATTTATAGCTTCGGTTGTCCCTTTTACAAAAATTATTTCGCGTTCCGACCTAGAATTTAAAAAGTGTTTTACTTTAAAACGTACATCATCAAATGCATTCGAAGCCTTCTGACTTAAGAAATGAACTCCTCGATGAATATTTGCATTATAATGCGAGTAATAGTTAGTAATCGCATCAATTACTATTTGTGGTTTTTGTGAGGTAGCCGCATTATCAAAATATACTAAAGGTTTTCCGTGAGCTTTTTCGTTAAGAATTGGGAAATCCTCTCGTATTTGGGCAACATTAAATGAACTAATATTTTTGTCAGTAGTTGACATATTTTTATGCTTACACTTCTTCCATCACACGTAACTTACGTGAGAGTAAAAGCAAAAGACTTTCTTTCAATGATTCGTTTTCAACTTGATCGATTACCGCTGCAGCAAATGCGTGATTTAACAATGCTCGAGCTTCTGGCTCAGCTATGCCTCTAGAACGCAAATAAAATAATGCTTCTTCATCAATTTGTCCTGTTGTAGCACCATGACTACATTTCACATCATCAGCAAATATTTCGAGTTGTGGTTTTGTATTCATTGATGCATCGTTACTCAATAAAATATTTTTATTTGATTGATATGCATTTGTCTTTTGTGCATCCTTTCTTACAAATATTTTTCCATTAAAAACACCTTGCGAATTATCATCAATGAGGCCTTTATACAATTCATTGCTATAACAATTCGGCATTGCGTGATCTACTAAAGTATGATTATCCATCACCTGATTTCCCGTCAATACATACAACCCATTTAAGTAGGAAGTACAATTCTCATCATCAAGTTTAATATGTAAATTATTACGCAATAATGACGAACCCAAACATAATGTAGTGATGTGCTGATAACTATTTTTTGCTTGATTTACCTGATGATAATTAATATGAATAGTGTTATCGCTTTCGTTTTGAATTTTGGTATAATGAACTCTTGAATCTTCACCAACCACGACTTCTGATACAGCATTTACAAACACTTTATGCTGATCGTTAAGTGAATGATAGCTTTCCACAACAGTACATTCAGAATTCTTTCCAGTTATTACTAAAACACGAATCGGTACTGAAATGTTTTCTTGATTTGCATTCGTTACAAAAGCGAATTGAATTGCATCCTCAACTTTTACTTTATCATCAACCAAAACAACCATTGCATCAAACGTCATTGCTGTATTTAAGGCAACAAATGCTTCTACATTTACGTCTGCATGTTGCGCAAAATGTTTTAGTACACGTGCATCACTTGCTAACTCAGATAACGTTCCAATAGTTAATCCTTTCGGCAAACTTTTAGTATTTGAAGCTGCTAAATTAATTTTTCCATTTTCGATAGCATATAAAAATGCTTTTTCTCCTGCCAAATGAAATTGTTTTACAGAACTTGCATCTATACTAAAGCCATTAGAATGATTTACCGAACGGAATTCATTTTTTGAAAGCACCGCTAAATTTAAATATTTCCACTCCTCGTTACGTTGAGTTGGAACACCTAATTCATTAAATTTTTCAGCAGCAAATTTTCTTATTTCTTGAAATGAATTCGTTTGCGTACCGTATAAATCGGTGAACAAATCAAAATCTTGCAACAATGAATTTGCGTTAATTGTATTGATCGTAGTACTACTCATCTCTATGCATTAAGCGCTTCCGCTTCTTCTTTTATCCAGTCGTAACCTTTTTCTTCTAACTCTAACGCAAGTTCTTTCGTTCCTGACTTTACTATTCTTCCTTTGTACAAAACATGTACAAAATCAGGAACTATATAATCGAGTAATCGTTGATAATGTGTAATCACAATAAATGCACGTTCACCATCGCGCAACGCATTTACCCCGTTTGAAACAATACGCAATGCATCGATATCAAGTCCAGAATCTGTTTCATCTAAAATTGAAAGTTTCGGTTCAAGCATTGCCATTTGAAAGATCTCATTACGTTTTTTTTCACCTCCACTAAATCCTTCATTCACCGAACGCTGTGTCATTGCTTTATCCATCTCCACCAATTTCATTCGTTCTTTCATCATCACTAAAAAATCTTTTGAATCAAGAATTTCTTGTCCGCGTGATTTGCGAACTTCATTCACAGCAGTCTTTAAAAAATTAGCATTACTGACACCCGGAATTTCAACTGGATATTGAAATGCGAGAAAAACTCCTGCACGAGCACGATCTTCTGGTTTCATGTCGAGTAAATCTTCTCCTTCAAGAGTTGCACTTCCTCCATCAACTTCATACTCCGAACGGCCAGCTAATACTGAAGCAAGCGTGCTTTTTCCAGAGCCATTTGGCCCCATGATAGCGTGCACTTCTCCAGCTTTTACTTCTAGGTTAAGACCTTTCAAAATTTCTTTTCCGTCAACTGAAGCTTTTAAATCTTTTATTATAAGCATTATAAATATTTTCTTGTACTAATTTTATTTGATGTAATTTATTTTAACCAACAGACCCTTCTAATGAAATTGCTAAAAGCTTTTGTGCCTCCACTGCAAACTCCATTGGTAATTGATTAAACACCTCTTTGCAATAACCATTCACAATTAAGTTAACAGCATCTTCGGTAGATATTCCACGTTGATTGCAATAGAAAATTTGATCTTCACCAACTTTACTTGTTGTTGCTTCATGTTCAACTTTCGCTGATTTATTATTTACTTCCAAGTAAGGGAAAGTATGAGCGCCACATTTATCCCCCAGCAATAATGAATCACATTGGGAGAAGTTACGAGCATTATCAGCATTTTTGTTGATCTTTACTAATCCACGATAACTATTCTGACTTTTACCTCCAGAAATTCCTTTTGAGATTATGGTACTCTTTGTGTTTTTGCCGATATGGATCATCTTAGTTCCCGTATCCGCTTGTTGCATATTATTAGTAACGGCAACCGAATAAAATTCACCAATAGAATAGTTTCCTTTTAAAATTACGCTTGGATATTTCCATGTAATTGCAGATCCTGTTTCAACTTGTGTCCATGAAATTTTTGCACGATCACCAGCACATATTCCACGTTTAGTTACAAAATTATAGATGCCACCTTTTCCTTCCTTATCACCAGGATACCAATTTTGTACAGTACTATATTTTACAGTTGCATCAGTATGCGAAACAATTTCTACAACTGCAGCATGTAATTGATTCTCGTCACGCATTGGCGCGGTGCAGCCTTCAAGGTAACTTACATAAGCGCCTTCTTCAGCAACAATAAGTGTACGTTCAAACTGTCCTGTTCCTGCTGAGTTAATTCTAAAATAGGTACTCAATTCCATCGGACAACGAACGCCCTTCGGTATGTAACAAAAAGATCCATCACTAAAAACTGCTGAATTTAATGCTGAATAATAATTGTCGGTATGAGGAACAACGCTCCCTAAATATTTTTTTATTAATTCTGGATGAGCGTGAACTGCTTCACTAAAAGAGCAAAAGATAATTCCTAATTCACCAAGTGCTTCGCGAAAAGTTGTTTTAACCGAAACGGAATCTATCACAGCATCCATTGCTACACCCGATAATCGCTTTTGTTCTTGTAAAGAGATTCCAAGCTTATCAAATGTGGCCTTAATTTCAGGATCTAACTCATCCAAACTATTTAAAACTGGTTTTGCTTTAGGCGCTGAATAATAGATGATGTCTTGAAAATCAATTTTAGGATAATGCACATTAGCCCATACAGGCTCTTCCATCGTTAACCAATAACGAAAAGCTTTTAGTCGCCATTCGAGCAACCATTCTGGTTCACTCTTTTTATTGGAAATGAAACGAACAGTATCTTCATCAAGCCCTTTTGGAGCGTTGTCACTTTCAATATTACTTACGAATCCCCATTTGTATTCACTTTGCGTGACTTCATCTAGGATTTTCAAATCTTCTGACATGTAAGGGAACTAATTCTTGTTTTAAATAAAATAAATACTGGCTTAAACTGCGAAACTTTCGCCACAACCACATGTTCGGGAGGCGTTTGGATTATTGAAAGCGAATCCTTTTCCGTTCAGTCCGTCGCTATAATCTAGCTCAGTACCAATTAGATAAAGAAAACTTTTTTTATCGCAAACGATCTTCATTCCCTTATCTTCGAATACTTTATCACTATCTTTTACTTCGTGATCGAATTCTAATTTGTATGTTAATCCTGAACATCCTCCTCCATCAACGCCTACACGGATGAACGAACCATCGGGGTGTTTTTCTTCTTTCATAAGACTAATTGCCTTTTCAAGAGCTCTTTCGGTTACAGTGATCATTTTTCCTGTTAATATTTACCGCAAAGATACGGTCTTATTTCGTTATTTAGAACAGTTCTAAGGGAGAAATGTTTTCGAAATGAGGGAATTACCGTTTATAAATGAGGAGAAAATCAAAAGGTTGTTATGAACAATCCCAAATTTTCGGGCTTAGAAAATCAAATACTTTAGAAATAAAATCAAGTGCTTCTAAAAAAACGACAATAAATAGCCAGATAACTTAGGTTAAGGATATGAAATTCAGTACCTTACTCTAAAAACCCACGAATCCCATAGTACACCAAAGCAGCTAATCCTGCTGAAACTGGAATAGTTAGCACCCATGCCCAAAGGAGTTGAATAGTAACTCCCCAACGCACTGCTGAAATCCTTTTAGTAATTCCAACACCAATAATAGAACCGGTAATAGTATGTGTTGTACTTACGGGAATCTTAAAATGCTGTGTTCCGAAAAGGGTAATTGCACCAGCTGCTTCTGCGCTAAAGCCTTCGAAAGGGGTGAGTTTAGTAACCTTTTGTCCCATAGTTTTAACAATTTTCCATCCTCCAAACATGGTTCCTAAGGCAATTGCTGTGTAACAAGCTAAAGGCACCCATTGAGGCAACGATTTTACATCTCCAATAACCCCTTGAGAGACCATTGCTGCGGCAATAATCCCCATCACTTTTTGTGCATCATTACCTCCATGGCCCAGACTATATGCAGCCGAAGAGAGAAGTTGCAATCGCCGGAAAACCTTATCCACTTTTGAAGGGCTCATCCTCTTACAGATGTGAATAGAAATTACGGAGATAATATAGGACATTACCATTCCTAAAACAGGAGCAAGCACAATAAAATAAACAGTTGGCATTACCTTATCTAGCTGAACCGCATGAAAACTTCCTGCATGAGCAATTCCCGCACCAGCAAATCCACCTATCAGCGTATGCGAAGAACTTGAAGGAATTCCCCACCACCAAGTAAGTAAATTCCAAAAGATGGATGCAAGTAATCCGGAGAGAACCACTACCAAAGTAATATTTTCGATACGAACTGTTTTAGCAACCGTATCGGCTACTTTTAGTTCAAAAATCCAATATGCTATGAAGTTGAACATTGCTGCCCAAAGCACTGCTGTTAGAGGGCTCAATACTTTAGTAGATACAACAGTAGCAATAGAGTTTGCTGCATCATGAAATCCATTGATGAAATCAAAAACTAAAGCAAGAACAACAACAACAATTAGAAGGTTTGTCATAAATTTAGCTTTAAGCCATTTTTATCATAATAGATTCAATAACATTGGCAGCATCTTCACATTTATCAGTTGCTGTTTCTAGTCCTTGAAGAACCTCTTTAACCATGATTATTCTAATTGCATCTTTCTCATGTTCAAAAAGGCGAGCTACAGCATGATCAAAAATATCATCCGCATGGTTTTCGATACTATTAATACGAACCAATGAAGCAGTGATATCACGCATTTGATCCATGTTTTTTAATTCATGAACAGCCATCCGTAATTCATCAGTACTTTGTTGAATTAGATCACATAGCTTTACAACATCCGAATCAAATTCCATCAATTTATAGAGGTCAATTCGCTTTGCAGAACCATGGATATAATCGATGATATCATCAATAGCAGTTACTAAACGATGAATGTCTTCACGATCAAAAGGAGTAATAAAATTACTGCCTAGTTCTTTAAAAATTTCATGTGTTATTTCATCACCAATATGTTCAATTTTTTCGATTAAACGTATATAATGTTGACGATCTTCTGGAGTTGTAGAAGTAACCAATAAATAGATAGCTTTCCCTCCTTCATGAACATTGGTTGCTGCCTTATCGAAGAGTGGGAAAAACTTACGATCTTGAGGAATTAAATATTTTAAGAATCCGAATGATGACATAGCTTAGTTATATTTTATGGCTAAAGTAAAGTTTTTGTTAAAACAGAAGATTGATAATGTTTAGATAATAATAAATTTTTTATAGCGTTTCTCTATTCCCCTCAATATAAATTAATTGGCTTTCATAAAAACCTATTTCTTATTGCTAACTGATTCGATAAATCAAAAAAAAACTGTAGTATTACTCTTCCAGCCTAAATTCTGTAAATACCTTTTACCTTTGCACTATGTTTGAAAATAATAATAATCGTACAGAATTAAGCGAATTAGGTGAATTTGGATTAATTCGTCATATCCGTGAAAACGTAGAATTGCAAAATGCAAGTAGTTTAGTTGGTATTGGCGATGATGCTGCTGTAATTGACAACGGAGCCCTTCGCACCGTAGTTACCACAGATATGTTAGTGGAAGGTGTACATTTCGATTTATCATTTTCTCCTTTAAAGCATTTAGGATATAAAGCAGTGTCGGTTAATATTAGCGATCTCTGTGCGATGAATGCGAAGCCACAACAAATTACAACAGCAATAGCTATCTCTAATAGATTTTCCTTAGAAGCTATTGAAGAATTATACGAAGGTATTTTACTTGCATGCAAAAAATATAATGTTGATTTAATTGGTGGAGATACTTGCACCTCTCCAAGTGGATTAGTGATTAGTGTAACTGCAATTGGAACTGCAAAGCCAGAAGATTTAGTTTACAGAAACGGCGCAGAAATTAATGACCTCATTTGCGTTACAGGTGATTTAGGTGGCGCTTACATGGGATTACAATTACTAGAACGTGAGAAAAAAGTTTTTCTTGATAATCCAAACTTGCAGCCAGACCTTGAAGGGTTTGATTATTTATTAGAACGCCAGTTAAAACCTGAACCGCGTTGGGATATCATTGAAAAGTTTAAACAATACGATATTAAGCCGACTTCAATGATTGATATTTCTGATGGACTTGCTTCAGAGATCATGCATATTTGTACTGAGTCAGGAAAAGGGTGTCAGATTTACGAAGAGAAAATTCCTATTGATCATCAAACACGTGAACTTGCCATGGAGTTTGGATTAGATCCAACAATTTGCGCTTTAAACGGAGGCGAAGATTATGAATTACTTTTCACCATTCCTTTATCAGAATACGAAAAAATTAAAGAGCGTGCGGAGTTCAGTATTGTAGGACATATTACAGATAAAAGTGGTGGCTATAATTTTATTGATCGCCAAAATGGACAGCATGAGTTGAAAGCACAAGGATGGGATGCTTTTAAAAAGAATTTAGGTTCAGAATAAATTAATTACCTATTTTTTGTTTAATAATTATAATTAAAACCCCTTTTAAAAATTCAAATTAATTATTCAATGAAAATTTCTATTACCGGCTCACGTGGTATCCCCAATAATTATGGTGGCTTTGAGCAATGCGCAGAAAATCTTGCCGTATTGCTCGCTAAAGCTGGTCATGAAGTGACCGTATATAATCCAGGTTATCATCCTTATGATAAAGGTGAATACAAAGGAGTAATCATAAAAAAATGTTGGAATCCTGAAAAAAAAATTGGCACCGCAGGAAATTTTATTTATGATTATCTCTGCTTGCGTGATGCACTAAAAAATAAATGTGATATTCTTTTAGTGTTAGGATATACAACAGCATCTATTTTTTTTCCTTTTTTAAATAAAAGAAAATCTATTCTCATTACTAACATGGATGGGTTAGAGTGGAAGCGTGATAAATGGAGTCCTGCAGTAAAAAAATTAGCAAAATGGTTTGAATCATTAGGAGCAAAATATTCTGATTGTTTAATTGCTGATAATGGTGAGATTAAAAATTATTTGCAAAGTGAATATAAAAAGGATGCAACTTATATTGGTTACGGTGCCGAAATTTTTAATTCTCCTGATGAATCTGTATTGAAACATTACAATGTTACATTACGAAAGTTTAATATGTTGGTTGCGCGATTAGAAAAAGAAAATAATATTGAAGCGGCATTAGATGCTGTTGTACTTTCGAGATCCTCCACTCCATTTTTAGTTATTGGAAAACATGAAACTCCTTACGGAGAATTTTTAAAAAACAAATATTCTACATCCAAAAATATTCGTTTTCTCGGTGGCATTTACGACATTAATCATTTGAATAATTTACGATGGCATTGTCGTTTTTATTTTCATGGACATTCCGTTGGAGGAACAAACCCATCATTATTAGAAGCGATGGCATCACGAGCTTTTATCTTAGCACATGATAATGTTTTTAGTAGAGATGTTCTTGGTGAAAATGCGTTTTATTTTGCAGATGCGTATGCTGCTGCACAACTACTAAAAAATGCATCATTACTAGAAGAAAAAAGAGAATTATTTACTTCCTTCCTGCAGGAAAGAATTCATACAGATTTTAATTGGCAAAAAATTACAGATCAATATGAGGAATTATTTAAAAAAAATCTGCAAATAACACATAGCTTTTGGTCAAAAACCTAGTCTATAGTTGATTTTAATAAATTATTTCTGATCTAATTTTGTTTTACCTACTTTTATCATTCACGATTATTTAATTTTACACCATTAACCTAAAAAACTAAAAAATGTCATTTACACTTCCACCTCTAGCCTACGCCTTTGATGCGCTTGAACCACATATTGATGCACGTACGATGGAAATCCATCACGGGAAACATCATCAAGCTTATGTAACTAATGTTAACGCTGCAATTACAGGTACTGATGCTGATAATTTAAGTATTGAAGAAATCTGCAAAAATATTTCTAAGTATCCGATGCCTGTTCGTAATAATGGCGGTGGTCATTACAATCATTCCTTCTTCTGGACACTATTAAGTCCTAATGGCGGAGGATTACCTACTGGAGCATTAGCCGAGGCAATCAATGCTACATTTGGAAGCTTTGATGAGATGAAAACTAAATTTAATGCGGCAGGAGCAACGCGTTTTGGTTCTGGCTGGGCTTGGTTAATAAAAAATAGCGCAGGTAAATTAGAAATTTGTTCAACACCAAACCAAGACAACCCATTAATGGATGTTGTTGAAGTAAAAGGAACACCGATCCTTGCATTAGATGTTTGGGAACATGCTTATTATCTAAACTATCAAAATCGTCGTCCGGATTATTGCACCGCTTGGTGGAATTTAGTAAACTGGGAAGAAGCAGCAAAGAGATTTGCAATGTAATTGCAAATCTCTTTGAAAAGAAAAACCCTGAAGTGTGTGCTGCGCACACACTTCAGGGTTTTATTATTTACGCCAAACACTAAACCGTCATTATTTCTTTTTCTTTTAACTCCAGATGTTTATCTACTTTTTTTATAAAATCATCCGTTATAATTTGTGTTTTTGCTTCTGCATCTTTAGCAATATCTTCTGGCATTCCATTCTTTTGTGCCTTCTTAATATTATCATTTGCTTCACGACGAAGTGTACGAATTCCAACCTTTGCATGTTCTCCTTCTGCCTTAGCTCGCTTCACTAAATCCTTACGACGTTCTTCACTTTGTGGTGGAACATTAATACGAATTAGTATTCCATCATTCTGCGGATTAAAACCTAAGTTGGCATCAATGATTGATTTCTCAATCGCTTTAATAAGTGTTTTTTCCCAAGGCTGTACAATGATTGTACGCGCATCAGGTGTATTTACATTCGCAACTTGACTTAACGCTGTTGGTGCTCCGTAATAATCTACATACAACCCTTCAAGCATGGCCGGATTTGCTTTTCCTGCTCTTACTTTTAATAATTCGTTTTCTAAATGTGCAATTGCCTTTTGCATCTGCTCATGCATCAATGCAAGAATTCTATTTATTTCATCCATGTTAATAATGTGCTAATATGACAATGTGCTAATGTGCTAATGTGCTAATGCCCCCACCCCCTCTACTCCCTGACCTCCCTAAATCCCTCCAAAGGAGGGACACTGCAATTATATTTTACTCCTCAAATCATCCCCCTCCTTACGTGGGACTAGGGGATGCTTTTACTTTGCAAAAATAATAAATTAAAAATCTACTAACGTTCCGATTTCTTCGCCATCTACAATACGTTTTAGATTGCCTGATTTGTTCATATCGAAAACGATGATGGGTAATTTATTTTCTTGGCAAAGCGTGAAGGCGGTCATATCCATTACCTGTAAATTCTTTTCATAAACTTCGGTAAAGGTGATTTTAGAGTAACGTGTTGCTGTTTTATCCTTTTCTGGATCGGCAGTATAGATTCCATCTACTCGTGTTCCTTTAAGGATCACATTGGCTTCGATTTCAATTGCTCTTAGTGATGCTGCTGTATCTGTTGTGAAATAGGGATTTCCTGTTCCTGCACCAAAAATTACAACTCGACCTTTTTCAAGGTGACGAACAGCACGGCGACGAATGAAGGGTTCGCAAATTGCTTCCATTTTAATAGCAGATTGCAATCTTGTATTAACACCAATACTCTCCAATGCACTTTGCAATGCCATTGAATTAATAACCGTTGCTAACATTCCCATGTAATCGCCTTGTACACGATCCATTCCACCTTCAGCAGCTTGTAATCCGCGGAAAATATTTCCTCCACCAATTACGATTGCTACCTCTACACCTTGATCAACTGCGATTTTTATTTCCGAGGCATAAGTAGCCAATAAATTGGTATCGATTCCGAATTGTTTCTTACCCATTAGGGCTTCACCACTCAGTTTTAGAAGTATTCTTTTGTATTTCATTTGCGTAGGCTAATATAGGTCAAAAAAAATCCCGATTCGAAAATCGGGATTCTTTATTCATTTTACAAATTATATCAAATGTTATATTTGGGATTAACCTAACTGAACACGTTTGAAAACGGTAACAGTAAGATCTTTTTCAGTATCATTTAAAAATTGACGAACTGTTTTTTTGTCTTCTTTTAAATATGATTGATTCAAGAGTGTGTTCTCTTGGTAGAATTTATTTAATTTCCCTGCAGCGATTTTCTCCACCATTTCTTCTGGCTTTCCTTCTGCACGGATCACTTCTTTCGCTATTTCTAATTCACGTTCGATAGTTGTTGCATCAACATCATCTTTATCAACAGCTACTGGATTCATTGCAGCAATTTGCATCGCAACGTCTTTAGCAACAGTTTCAGAAGCCGTTGCACTTGACATACCAACCATAGAAGCTAAACGATTTCCTGGGTGATTATAAACGATGACTTTCGGTGCTTGAATCATTTCATAACGAGCTAATTCAATCTTCTCACCAATTTTTCCGATCATATCGAATAATTTATCAGTGATTGTTGCTCCATCTAATGTTAATGCTTTTAAAGCTTCAACATCCGTTGGGTTATTAGCTATTGCTGTATTTAATATTCCTTCAGCAAAATTCACGAAATCTTGATTTTTAGCTACGAAATCTGTTTCGCAACTTAGTGAAATCAAATAACCACGTGTGTTATCTGCATTTGCTTTAGCAATGATAAAACCTTCCTTTGCATCACGATCAGCACGGTTAGCAGCAACTTTCTGACCTTTCTTACGAAGGTTATCGATTGCAACTTCAAAATCACCATTTGATTCTGTTAATGCTTTTTTACAATCCATCATTCCTGCACCAGTCATTTGGCGCAATTTATTTACATCGGCAGCTGATATACTTACAGTAGTAGACATGCTATTTAATTTTTTGATATTTAGTTTTAACAATAACGGGATGAAATTTCATCCCGTTGGTACTTTATAATTTTTGTTCTTATCGGCGACCACCACCACCGCCTGCAGGGCCACCTTTACGTGGTCGTGCACTTGGTTTACTAGGACCTGATTTTCCTGGCCCTTTGTCACCTCTAGAAGCAGAAGAATCTCCTTCTTCGTCAGATCCTGACATTACCGTTTTGCGGTCATCAGATTCTTCATCAGAAGCAACTTCTTTTTCACGTTCTTGTTCTTTATCAACTTTACGTTCTGACAAACCTTCTTCGATAGCTCTTACCATTGCATTCATAATTAACTCTACAGATTTTGTAGCATCATCATTAGCAGGGATTGGGAAATCGATTAATGAAGGGTCACAATTCGTATCGCAGATTGCAATAGTTGGGATTCCTAATTTTATTGCTTCATCAACTGCGATATGTTCTTTAACAGTATCAACAATAAATAATGCTGCTGGCAAACGATTTAGATCCGTTATAGATCCAAATATTTTTTCCATTTTAGCTTTTTGACGGCTAATTTGAAGACGCTCCTTTTTAGAGATAACATCTTGAGTACCATCATTCAGCATTTTATCAAGAGCTGCCATTTTCTTAACTGACTTACGCTGGGTAGCGAAGTTAGTAAGCATACCACCAGGCCAGCGCTCAGTGATAAAAGGCATATTTACTGCTTTCGCAGAACCAGCTACGATTTCCTTAGCTTGTTTCTTTGTAGAAACAAAAAGGATTTTCTTGCCAGATTTAGCAATCTGCTTTACTGCTGCAGCTGCTTCCTCTAGTTTTGCTGTTGTTTTATTCAGGTCGATGATGTGAATACCATTGCGCTCCATGAATATGTAGGGAGCCATTTTCGGGTTCCACTTGCGCTTCAGGTGACCGAAATGTACTCCGGCACTCAGCATCTCTTCTTGCGTTACGTTGATCATTAATAGGAATCTATTGAAAGAAATTGAGGAATTAACGTTTACTGAATTGGAAACGACGACGAGCTTTACGTTGTCCGAATTTCTTACGCTCAACCATACGTGGATCGCGAGTAAGAAGTCCGTTCGCCTTTAAAACTGGGCGATGCTCCAAATTAATTTTGCAAAGTGCACGTGCAATAGCCATACGAATTGCTTCTGCTTGGCCATTATAACCGCCACCGCCTACATTAACTTTTACATCATATTGTTCAACCGTTTTCGATAAATCGAAAGCTTGGCTAATCAACTTCTGTAGAGGAAGTGTAGGAAAATAATCTTTAAAGTCGCGATTGTTAACAGTTACTGTTCCGTTACCTGGTTGTAAATAGATACGGGCTACAGCTGTTTTACGACGACCAATGGTATGAGTGATTTCCATAGGGAATTAATAATCAATATTTAAGAGTTACTGCCTTAGGTTGTTGTGCAGCATGTGGATGCTCCGAACCTGCATATAAATATAAATTGCCTTTAACAGCATTTCCTAAGCGATTTTTCGGGATCATACCGTAAATAGCTTTCTCTAATACCGCTGTTGGCTTTTTTGCCATCAATTTAGCTGGAGTAACGAAACGTTGACCACCAGGATATCCTGTATGTGATACGTATACTTTCTCGTTTAATTTACGACCGGTAAGACGAATTTTGTCTGCGTTGATAATGATTATATTATCACCACAGTCAACGTGCGGGGTGTAACTGGCTTTATGCTTGCCGCGTAAAATCATAGCTGCTTGAGAAGCAAAACGACCTAATACTTGGTCTTTAGCATCCAAAACAATCCACTCTTTTTTTACGGTCTTATCATTGGCCGAAATCGATTTGTAACTTAACGTATCCACTTTATAATTGATTTTGATAGGTTTTCACTAAGGGGTTGCAAAAGTAGGATTATAATCAAGAAATACAAAACTTATTAACACATTTTCTTAAATTGTTATAAACCGATTGAAGCAATTGTCTCCTTTATTCTCCAAATAAAATGGCAAATATCTTATTAATCAATTATTTATGATTGAAAATTTGATTTTCTCCTCACTTAAATAATACTAAAAAAAGTATTAACAATCCCTCGATTTTAACAATTATGATCCAACATTTAAGTGATTTAAGGATCTAGAATCTTCTAACCAATGGACTACTCATCGGAATTTTGACAGTCTATTTAAAGTATCAATGAAGTTGCTCTATCCTCATCAATTAAAATATAAGCTATGTTTGTTAAAACTAACTCACCAAAACTTATGAAAAAGAACCTAATAAAATTATTGTTATTACTGTTCCCCCTTTTAGGTTTTTCGCAGGGTAATGTGAAATTTATCATTACTGATGCCTCAAATAAATCTACCATTCCAGGGGCTACTGTGGTAGTAAAAGGAACTACGAATGGTGCTTCGAGTGATATTAATGGAGTTGCAACTCTTAAAGCAAACCCAACTGATATAGCCATTATCTCAATATTAGGGTATGAATCTCAAAATGTTGCTATTGAAAACAGAACAGAAATTACGGTGGTTATGCAACTTTCAACTAAAGAATTATCCGAAGTTGTAGTGGTAGGATCACGTAGGTTAGGAAGAGTAAAATCAGAAACCACGGCTCCAGTTGATCTTATTAATGTATCGCAACTCTCCTTACCAACAGGACGAATGGATCTTACTGCTCTTTTAAATTATTCTGCTCCGTCGCTAAATTCGAATAAACAAAGTGGTTCTGATGGAGCCGATCATATTGATCTTGCAACTTTACGAGGTCTTGGTCCTGATCAAACATTAGTACTTATTAATGGTAAACGCAGACATCAAACAGCTTTCGTTGCATTATTTGGAACAAGAGGTCGTGGAAATTCAGGAACCGACTTAAATGCAATCCCACTTTCGTCGATCGACCACGTAGAAATATTACGTGATGGAGCTTCTGCTCAATATGGCTCTGATGCAATTGCTGGAGTAATAAATATTGTTCTAAAGAAAAATGTTAAAGAGTTTTCTGGAGATATTGGTTTTGGTGGCTATTCTGATAAAAAATATAATCCTTCGTTTACACCTGATTTTAAACAATATGAAACAGGTAAAAAATTCGACGGACAAGCTTTTACGTTTAATGGCAATTATGGAGTTCCATTAGGAAAACAAAATGGATTCATTAATTTTTCTTTAAGTGCAACTTCAACGGGCAAGACTTTTCGTCAAGTGATGGATACTTCAAACCTTAGCACTAATGAAAACTCACTTCCTGTTAACATTTATCGTAGAGGAAATGGTGATGGATCTAGTGTAGCGGTTGGCGGATTTTTTAATGCCGAATTGCCTCTAAAAGATAAAACAACTGTCATTTATGGCTTTGGAGGATACAACCAAAGTTCATCTGATGCGTTTGCTTTTTCGCGTAATTTCTCAGCTAAACCAGAACGTTTTCCAACAGATGCAAATGGCAACTTAATATTTGTTGATGGTATTATGCATACTTCGTCTGATGGAGAGACTTATTTTGATCCTCACATTCAAACAAAAATTGGTGATGCTTCGTTTGCTGCTGGAGTTAGAGGAAAAACTAGGAGCTTTTGGAACTGGGATTTTAGTAATAATACTGGTCGTAATGATTTTCATTTTAAGGGCGACAAAACATTTAATGCTTCATTAGGTGCAGGAAAAACTAATTTTGATGATGGAGGATTTTCATTTCTACAAAACACTACTAATTTAAATTTCAGTAAAGAGTATGCTGGAATAGCACAAGGCTTTAACCTTGCATTAGGTGCCGAATATAGATTTGAGCAATATGATTTATATGCAGGAGAAGAGGCTTCTTATAAAAACTATGATCCTACAGGAATCAAAGCTTCAGGATCACAAGGATTTCCTGGATATCAACCTAGCGATGAAGTTTCGGCTAACCGTTCAACAGGCGGGATTTACATAGATGCTGAATTGGATGTAACGAAAAAATTTCTTTTAGCAGGAGCAATAAGAGCGGAGAACTATAGCGACTTTGGTTTCACAAGTAATTATAAATTAGCTGCTCGTTATAAAGCAACTGATAAATTTAATATTCGTGGATCAGCAAGTACTGGGTATCGTGCGCCATCATTACAACAAATTAATTTTAGCTCTACATTTACTACAGTTCAAGGAGGAACTATTGCTGAAGTTAAGATTGCGCCAAACTATAGTCCGATAACGAAAGCTGCTGGAATTCCTGATCTTAAACAAGAAGAGTCAGTAAATTTAGGATTAGGATTTACCTATAACCCGATCCATAATTTTAATATTACAATTGATGGTTACATGGTGAAAGTTAAAAATCGCGTAGTACTTTCTGGTCAATTTGATGCTAATGATGCAACACTTGATACAGCACTTACTAATACTTTAAAAGATCTTAATGCTGGTCTTGCACAATTTTTTGCAAATGCCGTAAACACAACAAATACTGGAATTGACATTGTAATGGATTACAAAAAAGTTACAGAGAATCATTCCTTTCATGTTATGTTAGCAGGAAACATTCAAAACATGACCATTGATCAAGTAAATGTGCCTGAGAAATTAAATGATACTCCTGAGCATCAAAATACTTTTTTAAGTGATCGTGAGAAAAATTTTATTCTTGCGTCTGCGCCATCAACAAAATTTGCTTTAACACTTGAGTACGGAATTAAAAAATTAACAATTGGAACTCGTCTTACTTATTTTGGTGAAGTAACATTATTGGGTTATGGTGATGATGGACTAGGTATTAAACCTCAAGTTCCTACAGATGCTGATGGAAATGTAAGAGTGCCTGATGAATATGTTTATGGTGGAAAATTAGTTACTGATTTATACCTAAACTACAAGATACATAAATCATTAAATTTATGTATTGGTGCTGATAATTTATTTGGTATTCATCCTGATTTTGGAGCTGTACAAAGTGCAAAGGGATGGGCATTTAACAACGAGCCTGCTGGTCCTTGGGATGCAGTACAAATGGGAAGCAACGGACTTCACTTATACGCAAGAATAGGATTTACATTCTAACCTTTAATTAAGAGCGCAAACCCTGAAGTGTGTGCATTTGCACTCTACTTCAGGGTTTGCACTCTACTTCAGGGTTGTTGCATAAGTAATGATTGACAATCCGATCCTTTTCATAAATATTTTATCAATCAATTTTGCAAGAGGTACTAATCTATCGTAAAAGTGCATTTGACTGTTTCGGATTTGTGTTGATTGAAATAGATTACCACTTATCCACCAAGCAAGAATTCCTAGTGCATTAAAGCCACTTGTTTTATCAATTGAAAATCCCGCTGTAATGATTTTATTTTCTAATTGTTGTGAATCATATCTACGAAAGTGATGTAAATTTTTATCTATACGATTATATAATTTAGGATGAGATGGAACCAAAATAACAACCTTTCCTTTTGGCTTTAAAAGCAAATTTAAATTCTTAAGTGCTAATTGATCTTGTTCAATGTGCTCGATAACATTTAGTGCAAAAACAGCATCGAATTTTTCTAACAAATCTGAATAACGAGATTCAAAATCTGTTGCTACCAAATCAATATGCTTTACTGGATTTGCTTGGGTGTAAATAGGAAATCGCGTTGATAAAACTTTACAATAACTTTCACGTACATCGCTTAAAGTAATTTTAGCATTATGTTGAATAAAAAAGTCGGAGATGTTACCGATACCACTTCCAATTTCGAGGATATCACCTATTAAATAAGGAGCTACTTGATCATACATCCAACGATTAAACTTTGCAGCGTTACGAATTGCTTCCAGCGTTAATAGACCTTCGGTATCTTCTTCTTTAAAATTAAATGATTTCATTTAAGGCATATTTATTCGCCTAGGAAAAAAGGTTATAACGAAGTATACAATAGATTGCACGGAAGCCATCTTTCCAATTAATTTTTTTACCTTCTTCGTATGTTCTTCCGTAGTAGGAGATTCCAACTTCATAAATACGAATATTCTTCACCTTTGAGATACGAGCTGTTACTTCTGGTTCAAATCCAAATCGTTTTTCCTTAAGTGGCAGGCTTTGAATAATGTCTCTTCTAAATAATTTATAGCATGTTTCCATATCTGTAAGATTTAGATTGGTGAACATATTAGAGAGGGAAGTAAGAAATTTATTTCCCAATGTATGCCAAAAGAAAAGGATACGATGAGGATTTCCTCCGATAAAACGCGAACCATAAACAACATCTGCAAAACCACTTAAAACGGGTTTAAGTAGGTCATTGTATTCCTCTGGATCATATTCAAGATCAGCATCTTGAATTACAACATAATCGCCTGTAGCGAGTTGAATTCCTTTGTGCAATGCTGCACCTTTACCCATATTAAAAGGCTGAGAGAAAAGGCGTATATTTAGATCTGGATTTGCCTGAATGTATCTTTCAACTGCATCTACAGTATTATCATTCGAGAAATCATTAACAATAATTATTTCCTTCCCAATATTATTTGTAAGCTGTACAGCCTTCACTTTATCGAGAATCATATGAATCGTTCGACCTTCATTGTAGGCAGGGATGACGATAGATAATTTACTGAAATTTACCATTAAATTTTAAAGTATCCAATTTCTTATGGTACAAATATAGGTGTTAAACTTTTCATTAATTAAATTAGGTAGAATAAGCAAATGCTTTCAGATATAATTGGGGGAACCTAAAAGCTAGAGCCGAATAATATTGGATTCAGAGAGTGTTTTATCATTCAGTTTTAAGAAAATCTTCGCGTTTGTATTTTTTGAGTACAGTATAAAATCAGGTTTGTTCATGCCAATAAAAATAGTTTGACTTAAATCTTTAATAAAATCTTGTTCAAGATTATAATAAAAGTACCTTGGTATTGCGTCTTTATCTGGAATTAATTCAACTACAATATTAATTGAATTAGAATTGGTTTTGCCAGAAAATATAGTATCATTTCCACTATTTTTAAATGTTAAATCAAAAATAACATTATGTCCATCGTAAGCACGTTGCTTCTTATAACCATCGATGGTGATCTTGCTTTTTAACATTTCAAAATAATTCGAAGTATGAATTGTGTCATTTAAATTTTTATAACCCCCTTGCGGAAAAATAAATAATCTATTGTTAATTGCTGATACATTAAACCATGAAATAGCCCATGATGGTCCGAGAAATGAGTTTGCTGAATTTGAATGCTCAATTGCCTCGTTAAGATCCCTCGTGCTGTATACTGTTATTGCATTATTCGGGTTGTAAATGGAAGATAGCAACGCTGTTTCGAAAGGTAGTGCCCATGAGGTCCATGCATAATAAGCTGGATAGTTCTCTTCATTTAATATATACTTTTTTTCTGGCATAGCTTGACCTCTTGCTATTAATCGCTCTATATAATCAATTCTCAATGAATAATTAGTTCGTGCTTGAACGATAGAATATGAAGACGAAATTAAATAGATAACAAAAAAAGCAATGGTAATTTTTTGTTCGAAAAAATTACCACAAACATGTAATAATCCAAATGCAATAAAAAATCCGATAACTATGTAATAATTTTCATACATCATAGGAGATTCCCCATAAAAATGAGCTTGAAATATCAACAGACAAATACCAAAAAATGAACCCCAATAATATAATGATAATAATATATCTTTCCTTTTAAATTGGAATATCAGTAAAATTAGAAATACTGGCAGTATAAACAACCAATAATCGAAAAAGAAATTAATAAAATATCTAGTACTTGGTAAATTGAGAGTGTCAGGTAACAATTCAATTCGCTTTTCAAGTGGAATTTGTTTTTGCAACTCGTATGAGCTTACTGGTAGCAAAACTCGTTTAATAAATGTTGAAATTGATAGAAATAAGGTAGAAATTAATATTTCTCTTTTGTACTTAAATTTATCTTCTAATAATAAATAACCATGAAAAAAGAAAGCAGGTAAAATAAGGATTACATGAAAATTAAGAAGGATGTAAGATAATATTCCACTTACGATTAAATAGTAATTTTTTCTTATGTTTTGAATAGTTAAACTTTTCTGCAATACACTTAGCTGAAGCATTAAAAATGCCATTCCTTGCTGAACTTCCGTGCAGGGATTAAAATAAGAACTTCGTATTAAAATAACCCATGTTAGAATATAAATAATTGATGTTCTAAAATCCTTTAATACAAACGCAATTATTAAAAACATTAGAAGTTGCAATAAAGCAAACGATATAGAATAACTTAACACAATATTTAATAGGCTTGAATTATTTCTAATAAGCATTGTAGGTATAAATTGTGTTGTGACTGCTCCATAACGAAAATGCTCAATGCTTAAATTTTTATTGAGAATCATTTTCCATAAATAAAAGGCGCTATCAAAACAAAAACTTCGTTCTTTATAGAACACTATAGACAAGATCAATAAAAAAATAAAAAACAAGATTCCGATAATTTTATAGAAATTAAAAGTGCTTTTATTCATTTCATTTGAGTTACTGGTAATTATCATAATATTCTATTACTAAAACGGGATTTTCTGAAATATAATCAAATTCACCTCATTAATTATCTTTCATTCCCTTTTCCCAACAAATTTATCATTTCAACTTCAATTTCATACAAGTTAGCTTATCAAAAAGATATAATTAAACATATAAATTGGGGATGTTTATAAATTAAATACTTTTACACCAACAAATTATAAAATATGGAACGTAAATACATTCTTATACTTAGCATTTCTCTATTATTAATTTACTCTTGCAGTTCTGATAATAAGCATGATGATAGTATCTTTTATCAAGATTTTGACAACCTAGCAGCTTGGTCCAACAATAATTCCCAATTGAGTACAGAAATGGCTAACAGTGGTAGTTTTTCGACTAAAATGGATTCTACTATTGAATTTAGTCAGACTTTTAATATTAATTATAGTTACATTCAATCTCATAAATACCGAAATATATATATTAAAGCAATGGGCTTTATTCCTGAAGATGCTGAAGGATTATGTTTAATAGTTGCAGTTGATGCTCCTGATAAAAACCTTGTTTGGGTGAAGGCTCCATTTCAAGACCAGATAAAAACCACTAAAACATGGGGAGAAATTATATTAAAAACGTCCTTACCTGAATCAGCCGCAACAGGAAGCACTTTAAAAGTTTACGGATGGAATCCAAAAAAGAAAAAAGCATTTATTGATGATGTAGTTATTGAATTTAAATAAATTGCTAATAAATTAATTTAATTTTTCTTCATTTAACTTTTTTATTACTAAAATGAGTTATTAATAATACAAAATTAATTATTAACTTTTCACCAAACTGTAACTTAATACGTTTTAAGATCTAGTTACCACTATTTTTTTCGATAAATAATTAACTTATTATAATCATATAATTTTTCCCATAATTTATTTTGTTGTAATTGTTGTAGTTTATTAAAATATTCCTCTTTTGATAAAGGATAATAATTATCGTTTGAAAGTAAGATGATATAATTTGCATTATATACATCTGGGTACTGGTAGATATAATCTCGCAATGCTAAATGTGGAACAATGGACGAAGATGCACTAACTTTCGCATTGAATGGAATATTATTTAAAGCTTTATTTATTTCAGGTATATTAAAATTAGTTTGATAATGTTGAGGGCTGTAAAAACGGTATTGTTCAGAAGTATACCATTTTGAAACTCTAGAATCCATTGTTTTAATGTTTACAGCTATTGCACTAAGAACAACAATAAGTCCTATTAATTGGTAGTTCCTTTTAATACGTTGATTATTTTTTATAACATCGAATACTCCTAATGTTAAAATAGGAACGAATTCAATACAGTATTGATAATTGAGGCCCCACTTAGTAAAATCATCATTAAACAATTTCTGAGCATAAATGGGAACCAACATTATAAAATAATATGGCCGTAACAACAGCAATATTCCACCTGATAATAATACTACATAATGCAATTCGAATTTTATGCCATCACCATCTGGATTATTAAGATTATTTTTAAAAAGAAGTTTAAGAACATAAATTGGGCGAGTAAGAATCGTAGTAAATGCCTCACTAAAGTTAGTTCCTAAAGAAGAGTATTTGAAATGAAGATATTCTCGTCCAACATTAGCTAAAGCTGGCATTACCACTTTAATTAAAATAATGAAAATGAAAAATGAAAACAAAGAGTAAATAATTGCTAAATTTCGTTGCTTCTTATTACGGAAATTTTTAACCATTAATCCGATACAAATAAACCCAGCCCATAATGCCATATTTTCTTTAGTAACCAAGATTAAGCAAAGAACTAATAATGTTAAAATCGTTTTTTCTGTTTTGAAATAATAAAAAAACCAAGGAATCAGCATTGCGGCAATTACATTGTCGTGATAGTCAAATGCCAAAGCCGAATAGATTCCCCAAATTGAAAAGAAATGAATCATCGCCAATTTTGGAAACCAATCATTTTTAGGATCGTCACCATCTATTGCAAAATATTTATAGACTCCTAAACCTCCCAAAATGATAAAGAAAATTTGCGCTATTAATAAAGTGTAGCTTCCAAATATCAATATAAATGGGCTAAATAAAATCGGGAACAAAGAAAAATGATCGCTTAATAAATTATTAAATTGAGGTTGCATGAGCATACAATCATTCCACCTAAAATGGGCGTAATCGTATATTGCATTATTATTAATTCCGAGATCCCAAGCGAAGGTTCTAAAATTATAATGGTTAACCAATGAAATGCTTGCGTATACAATTGTAAAAAACACAAGAATAAAAAGTTTATATTTATCAACTGATTTCCACCAATTTTTAAAAAAAATCAAGTTATTCATTTTTATATCAATTCCTAATATCAATTAACAAATAATAATAGAAATTTTAATTTTTCCTTAGGTAAACTTAAATTGTTGATGCAAAGAATAGATTTTCTATTTTGTCTTTAATTAAATTTAAGTAATTACTTCTTCAAGTGATCTTCAACATTTGTATCATCTACAATATACAACGGCCTATTCCGAACATTCGCACTTAACCGGCTCATATACTCCCCAATGATTCCAATACTTATTAATTGTACTCCTCCAATAAATAATACGGCAAGTATTAAAGATGTCCAACCAGGAACATAGTCTTTAGAAATAAAACGAGCATAAAGTGCATAAAGACTAATTAGAAAAGTAATACCGGAAACAAAGAACCCTGTCACTGTTGCAAATTTTAACGGCAGATTAGAAAATGAGGTAATTCCATCAATTGCTAATCGAAACATTTTTTTATAAGTATAACCTGTTTCTCCAGCGAACCTTTCATCACGATCAAAAAGAATATACGTTTGTTTAAATCCTACCCAAGCAATTTGTCCACGCAAATATTTTTGTTGCTCAGGCATATTCTTTAAAACCTCCACAACCTTACGATTAATTATACGAAAATCTCCAGTATCTAAAGGAATTTTAATCGATGTAATTTTAGCTAGAATTCGATAAAATACTTTAGCAGTATATTTTTTAAATACACTTTCGCCAGCTCTAGTTTTTCTACGTGCGTAAACCACTTCAAAGCCTTCAAGAAACTTGTTATACATTTCAATAATTAATTCCGGAGGATCTTGTAAATCCGCATCGATTATTGCTACAGCATTTCCTTGTGAGGCATCTATTCCCGCTGTTACAGCAATCTGATGACCAAAATTCCTACTGAAATTAATATATTTTACATTAGTATCTTTAATCGCCAATTCTCTGATCAATTCCATAGAACGATCCTTACTTCCATCATTAATAAAAATAATTTCATGGGTAATTGAAAGATCAGAAATTACTTTTTTAAGGCGATTAAAAAGCAAAGGAATATTACTTTCCTCGTTGTATATTGGAATGATTACAGAAAGTTCTACCGACATAATTATAATGGACTCCTTTTTATTGGAAATGAATAAACAATTTTACAAAGATAATAGGTATTTACTAATCTCAACTACCTATGAATTAAATAATTACTATTTAAATGGGTTTTAGTTTTACAGCAAAAGTGGTATTATTAATAAAAGAAATAATTTATTTTAATACTTGATAAAAAGGAATTAATGAGAACTTCTCATTCCACTTATTTCAATTTAAAGCAAACCATAATTTTAGCTCCATCTACGCTTAAACTATATATTTCATTTTTATATGGGTATTCATTTTTCATCCAACGGTAATTTCCAATAAAGTAATCAGCACTTGTAATTTCATCTTCAAATACGATGCGATTTCGATCATTATAAGGCAAAAGCACTGCATTTAGCTTACCAGGATACGTATCAACTTTTATATGAATTAGAGGTCGCTTATCTGTTTTGATAATATATTCAAGTGCTTTCCGGTATGATAAGCCCCAATAATCTAAATCCATTTTAAACCGCGCGTCCCCAACATTCGAATATTTTAATTTATTGAAATACAAATTTTCATACGGATGCAATTGAGCCATTGTCAGAAATAATGGAAAATAAAACACTGCAATTAACACCAAAAATAGTTTCTTAAAAATCTGGTTCTTGTTTTGTGCTATTTTGTTAATCGCAAAACATAATAATGCGACCATTGGAGCATGCAAAAAGAAAACATGTCGCCAACCATCATATACTACTGAATGTAATCCAACAATTGCAGCAACAGGGAGTATTAAGTAAAGAGCAAAAACAATATTTGCATGCAATTGCATATTAAACTTTCTCTTTGCATTTTTCACAATCTCTATTATTAAAATACAAAGCCCTGTTAAACACAAAACCAATGTAATTATTGGTGTGGTTAAGCCTATCCAAACTGGAATATAATGCCAAGGAATATTTACATCCGATATAAAATCGCCGAGATATAAAACATCTTTTCCCCAATGAAAATGACTTATTTGCACCCATGCATTCTTAAATTCATTAATTGGTCCGAACCAAAGTATTGGCCAAAAAAGAATGGTTGTAAGAAAGGATATTCCCATAAGCGAAATAAAAATAATAGAAAAATATTTCCAGCTTGATTTATTCATTTTAAAAACTTGTTGTAAAAAATAAATTCCTAATGTTATGGCAGGCAAAATAACACCAGATATTCTTATTGCAACTAAAAATCCGCAAAGCATTGCATGAAATAAAATAGTTTTAATGTTCTGCTTTTCAAGAAACTTAAAGCCAGTATACATTGCAATTGTAAAAATAGAAAGAAAGGCTACATCCTTCGAATTATAGAACGCATCTGCAAAAATTCTAGGAGTAAAAACATAAATTATTAGTCCTACAAAAGCGATCCACCAATCGTCGTAAATAGTTCTAATTAATTTATAAAAAAAGAATGCAGAAAGTAAAAATAATAAGTAGTTCATGTAATGTAGAAACAAATAAATAGCTCTAACATCAGTAATTCCTATTGTCTTTTCTAGTGCATATAATGGCAATTCAATTGCAGTACCGTGGTAACGTTCATCCGAATTTTGATAAGTATATGAATCATCATTAATAATATAATTAAAAGCGATTACACCGTTCTGATCACGTGAATAGGTTTCATCCCATGACATCCCATAATCATCGACTATAAAATAACCAAGAATTAGTAGGACTACAAAAAAT
>Ga0114969_10000681_pt1 | contig 29321 bp, 29 predicted proteins | sample M_130807_MF_Meta_FD_87316 | JGI IMG/M metagenome (GOLD analysis project Ga0114969, IMG submission 87316) | Freshwater microbial communities from Lake Montjoie, Canada to study carbon cycling - M_130807_MF_MetaG | ecosystem: Environmental > Aquatic > Freshwater > Lake | place: Lake Montjoie...
ATGAGCTTCCCGCATCGCGTGTGCGGCACACTGTGCTGGGCGGCAAATGCGAACAGGCGTTCGCGTCCTTCGACACAGAGCGTGGCCTTGAGCGAGGTCGGTGGGTAGTACAGACCGGCGTGGATGACGCCGCTGTTGTGCGTGGAGGTGTCGAGCCCGGCTTTCGCGTGACGCTCCAGCACCACCACATCCCGACCACGCGTCGCGAGCGCGAAGGCTGTGGCCAAACCGGTGACACCTGCACCGATGACGGCAATCATGAGGGCCGACCGGGTTCCGACATAACGGAGTCCTATGTTATCGTCGATGGCGAATGTCGACTCGACGCGCTCTGATTACTGGCGTGACCGGTCAGGATGGTTCGTACCTGGCCGAGTTGCTTCTGGACAAAGGCTACGAAGTCTTCGGCCTGACTCGTCGTCTCTCAGCCGCCAACTACTGGCGCATTGAACACATCCTCGACCGCATCACGCTGATCCCTGGTGACCTGCTCGACCAGTTGTCGCTGATCCGCGCGATTGAGAAATCACAGCCGCACGAACTCTACAACCTTGCGGCGATGTCCTTTGTGCCCGCGTCGTGGGATCAGCCGATGCTCAGTTGCGAGTTCAACTCGCAGGGCGTCACCCGCGTGCTCGAAGCCGTGCGCGTCGTGGATAAGTCGATCAAGATGTATCAGGCGTCCTCGTCTGAGATGTTCGGCAAGGTCCGCGAGATTCCGCAAGTCGAGACCACGCCGTTCTATCCGCGCAGCCCGTACGGCGTCTCGAAGGTGTTTGCGCACTACATCACGGTCAACTACCGCGAGAGCTACGACATGTTCGCGGTCTCGGGCATCCTCTTCAACCACGAATCGCCACGGCGCGGTCTTGAATTTGTGACGCGCAAGATCACGGACGGCGTGGCGAAGATCAAGCTCGGCCTGGCGGATTCGCTGTCGCTCGGCAATCTGGATGCGAAGCGCGACTGGGGCTTCGCCGGCGATTACGTGCGCGCGATGTGGCTGATGCTGCAGCAGGCCAAGGCCGACGACTACGTGATCGCGACTGGTGAAGCGCACTCGGTCAAGACGTTCGTCGAGATCGCCTTCGACCACGCCCAGCTCGACTGGAAGAAATACGTGAGGCTGGATCCCGCCATGATTCGCCCGGCGGAAGTGGACCACCTCATCGGCAGCGCCGCGAAAGCCAAGGCGGATCTCGGCTGGGAACCCAGCGTGACCTTCGAAGGCCTCGTCAAGATGATGGTCGACGCCGACCTCAAGCGTCTCGCGCGACCATGAGTCGCAAACGTCCGCAGCCTGCCTTCACGCCGAGTTCACGCAAGCTCGCCATCATCGGTCTCGGGTACGTGGGCCTGCCGTTGGCCGTCGAATTCGGCAAGAAGCGCACGACGATCGGGTTCGACATCAATGAAGCGCGCGTGAAAGAACTGCGCCGATTCCGTGACTCGACACTCGAGTGCGAACCGAAGGAACTGCGCGAAGCCACGCGCCTGTCGTACACGACGGACCCCAAAGCCCTCAAGAGCTGTGGCATCTTCATCGTCACCGTACCGACGCCGATCGACAAATACAACCGGCCGGATCTGACGCCCGTCGAGAGCGCCAGCCGAACCGTGGGCGCCGCGCTGAAGAAAAACGACGTCGTCATCTTCGAGAGCACCGTCTATCCCGGCTGTACGGAGGAGGTCGCGGTACCGATTCTCGAGAAGATGTCCGGCCTCAAGTTCAACCGCGACTTTTTCTGCGGTTACAGCCCCGAACGCATCAATCCCGGCGACAAGCAGCATCGTCTGCCGACGATCCGCAAGATCACATCCGGCTCCACACCGGCCGTAGCCGACTTCGTCGATGCCCTGTACGCGTCGATCATCACGGCCGGCACCTTCAAGGCTTCGAGCCTGCGCGTCGCTGAAGCCGCCAAGGTCATCGAAAACACCCAGCGCGACGTCAACATCGCGCTCATCAACGAACTCGCGCTGATCTTTCACCGGCTGGGCATCGACACGGAAGAAGTGCTCGACGCCGCCGGCACGAAGTGGAATTTTTTGCCGTTTCGTCCGGGTCTGGTCGGCGGTCACTGCATCGGCGTGGATCCGTACTACCTGACGCACAAGGCGCAGGAGATCGGCTACCACCCCGAGATGATCCTCGCGGGCCGACGCCTGAACGACAACATGCCGCTCGAGGTCGCGCAGCGTGTGGTGCAGCTGATGGTCCGCAAGCGCGTGCACGTCAAAGGTTCACGCGTGCTCGTGATGGGCCTGACGTTCAAGGAGAATTGCCCGGACGTCCGCAATTCCAAAGTCATCGACGTCGTCCGCGAACTCCTGCGGCACGGCGCGAAAGTGGATACGTACGACCCCTGGGTGGATCCGAAGGTCGTGAAGCACGAGTACGGCATCACGCCGATCGCCAAGCCGGCCGCGCACCGCTACGACGCGGTCGTCATCGCGGTGGCGCATCGCGAATTCAAAGCGATGGGCATCCGGGCCGTGCGCCGGCTCACCAAGGCCCGCCACGTGATCTTCGACATCAAACACGTCTTCAAGACCGCCCAGACTGACGGCCGCCTGTAGGCCCGACTAGCGGATCCGCGTCTTGATGGCCGCGCGCGTCTCGCGGTCGGCTTCGCGCCGTTTGATCGTTTCGCGCTTGTCCATGACGTTCTTGCCGCGCGCGAGCGCCACGGCGACCTTTGCGCGGCCGCCCTTGAAGTACATCCGCAGCGGCACGAGCGTCAGCCCCTTCTCGACCGTCTTGCCGATGAGCTTGTTGATCTCGCGGCGATGCAGCAACAGCTTGCGCGTGCGCGTCGCGTCGTGTTCCGCCGATCCGCGATGGCTGTACGGCGCGATGTGCGCCTGCCAGAGGAACACTTCGGCGCCCTTCAACTTGCAGAAGCTCTCGCGGAGGCTCACGCCGCCTTCGCGCATCGACTTGATCTCCGTGCCGAGCAATACGATGCCGGCTTCGAAGGTTTCGAGGATGTGGTAGTCGAAGTTGGCTTTGCGGTTCTCGGCGATCACACCGCCGCCGCGTTCCTGCTTGTCGTCCCGGTCTTTCTTTGCAGGACGATCTCGCTTGTCTTGACTCATGATGCCAGTCTCGCCGCCAGAAGAATGGCTTCGACCAGACTGCCTTCGTCGGCGACGCCCTTCCCCGCAATATCGAATGCTGTGCCGTGATCGACGGACGTACGCACGATGGGCAGGCCCAGCGTGACGTTCACCGCGCGACCAAATGCCAGCAGCTTGACGGGGATCAGCCCCTGGTCGTGATAGCAGGCGATGACCGCGTCGAATTCGCCGCGGGCCGATCGCACAAATAACGTATCGCCGGGGAATGGCCCCGTCACATCAATGCCCATCGCCCGCGCATCGTCGAGCGCCGGCGCGATGACCAGTTCTTCTTCACGCCCCATCAGACCGTGCTCGCCGGCATGCGGATTCAGCCCCGCCATGGCGAGCTTGGGCGTGGCGATGCCAAAACTCGGCAGTGACCGTGCCGTGAGCGCCACGACGTCGCGCACGCGCGCGCGCGTCAGTTCACGCGGCACCTCCGCCAACGCGATGTGCACCGTCGCCAGCACCACGCGCAGGCGCTCGGACCAGAACATCATCGCGACCTGTTCAACGCCACAGAGGTGCGCGAGCAGGTCCGTGTGGCCCCGCCACTGGTAGCCGGCCAGCGACAACGCCTCTTTCGAAATCGGCGCGGTCACAATCGCGCCGACCTTGCCTGAACGTGCGTCGGCTGTGGCCCGTACAATGGCGTCGTAGGCGGCGTGCGCGGACGCGGCATTCAGCTCGCCCACAGGGAACGGTGTGAGTTCCTGCGCGGTGTGGGGGCCGTACAACACCGGTCGGCAGACAGCGACCACGCGCGGGTCGCGCGCGGCTTTGATCGAAATTTCCGGACCGATGCCGGACGGATCGCCGACGGTGATCGCGATGGTCTTCACAGCGACATCACCGCCCAGTCCGCGATGATTTTCGGACTGGCGTTGCGATCGAGTGACTGCTGCGCACGCTGAATCACACCCCAGGCGCTGACGATGCGTGGCTGATCAAACGATTTGGCCAGCAACCGAAGATCGGCGCCGGCATCACGGTTCTGCACGGCGGTGATTTCGTCGGCGACAATCGCCGACACATCTCGCAGCAGGCTGCTCGCAATTTCGAGCCGCGAGGAGAGTGCCTCGCGCACGCGCCGATCGCCCTTCACTGTGGCCAACGCAGCGGACGCCTTCAGTCGCTTCGGCACACTGCGATCCACAGACGCGAGCAGGAAATTGATCGCCGCCTGCATGTCATCTTCGCGCTCGACGATCGGCCCATCGTCCACCCGCTCGAATCGAAGCCGTCGGCAACGCGACTGGACCGTGGGCCGCATCGAGTCGGGATACGCCGTGATCAGCAGGAGCATCGCGGCGGGCGGCGGCTCTTCAAGCGTCTTCAGCAACGCGTCCTGCCCGGCCTCGGTCATCGCATCCGCTGGATCGATGATGAACACACGGCGCTGCGCCTCGAACGGCCGGTAGCCAACGACATCCAGTACACGATCACGCAATTGCTCGATCTTGATCGTCGCGGCGTCCTTCTCACGTTCGACGACCACGACGTCGTAGTGGTCGCCGCGGAGAATGCGCGTGCACGTCGGGCAGGTGCCGCAGGCGTCACCGTCCTTTTGATTGGGGCAGTTCACGGCCTGCGCCAGCGCGAGCGCCATGGCGCGTTTGCCCACGCCCTCGGGGCCAGCAAAAATCACACTCTGCGGGACACTCCGCCGCTTCACCGCCTGACGCAGCAGGTCCGCAATTCGCGGATGACGAATTTCTGCTGACAGAGGCATAGACACATCGTATCGCTTGATGCCATAATTCTGTGTTGCCGGTTCGGGCGGTTAGCTCAGTGGTAGAGCACTGGCCTTACACGCCGGCTGTCACAGGTTCGAGCCCTGTACCGCCCACCACTACTGGCGATACAATTGCGGTTCGAATAACACGGTTCTTTGCGGGGCCGTAGCTCAGTTGGTTAGAGCGCCGGCCTGTCACGCCGGAGGTCGCGGGTTCGAGCCCCGTCGGCCCCGCCACTTCTCCTAAAAACATCGGGTCTGGCTTTTGTCAGGCCTTCAACGTCAGTTTGATCACAGCGAGCACGCCGAGGCCGAGCAACAGGCCCGCAGCCGCGCGATACTCGCGATTCGCCACCACGCGGCCCCAGCTGAACGGGCGCTCCACAGGCTCGGCCTTGCCTGCGCGATAGGCGGAGTACTCGCCATCAAATTTCTTATCCAGGTCGTGCTCTTCCGTGCGCATCGCCGCGAGCAGCGTGAGGCCCATGTAGAGCGCCACCAGCACGACGACGACGAGACTGCCGGCCGCGACGGCAAAGCCGATCGCCATGATCGTCGAGCCGAGATAGAGCGGATGCCGCACAAACCGGTACGGGCCCGAGCGTGTGATCTCGCGCCCCTTGTCGATGTGGCCAGCGGCCCACAGACGTAGCGACTCGCCAGGAATTGCGATGAGGCCACCAACGGCGATCGTGCGCCACGACGGATCGGCGAGCCAGAAACACAGCGCGCCGACAACAAAACCCAGGGTCACCCGAAAACGCGCAAGCAGTGCGAGCATCACAGCCCCGACAGTCTAGTACGAACGGCGTCGCGCACCTGATCCACCGTGATGTCAGGCAGACACCACGCCTCCGGCTGCTGACAGCGGCGCTTGTAGTGACAGGGGCACTGGTCGTAGCGCGTGAGCACGACATCGCGGGCGTCCCACGGACCGTTGCGCTTCGCATCTGTCGGGCCAAACAGCGACACGGTCGGCGTGCCCGACGCGCACCCAATGTGCAACGGGCCCGTGTCGCCCGAAATCATGAACGAGGCCTCGCGCGCGAGCGCGACCAGGTCGGGCAACTGCGTTTCGGGCGCGACCACGGCCGCGCCGTTGCTCGCGGCCACAACGGACTCGGCCAGCGCGCGCTCCCCCGGTCCCCACAACACGACAGGTGTGAGGCCATGCGCATCACGCAACGTGGACGCGATCGCGCCAAACCGGTCCGGCGGCCAGCGCTTGTTGGGCCACGCGGCACCAGGATTGACGAGTGCGTACTTGCCAATGCCCTGCGCGCGGATGGCCCGCACCGCCGGTGAATCAATCGCGCGGATCGGAAATTCGAGCGGCGCGGATGGATCGAGCGTGATCTCGAGCGCCTGCTCCGCCAGGGCAAGATTCTTGGCGATGACGTGCCGGCCTTCACCGACGGTCGCCACCCGCGTGTAAAAGAAACGCGCAGCCGGCTCACGCAGCGCCACGCGATCAAACCCCACCACCGCCCGCGCGCCAGACAGGCGCGCCAGCACCGCCGACTTGATGAGTCCCTGAAAATCCAGAGCGACGTCGTAGCGGCGCGGTCGCAGTTCACGCGCGGTCGCCAGCCAGCCCCCGAGCGAACGGCCTTTCATCACGAAGACCGACGATAGAATCGGCACGAGATCGAGCAGTTCGCGATGCGGCGCTTCGACCAGCCAGTCAATCCGCGCATCAGGATGCGCATGACGGAGCGCCGCAACCGCAGGCAACGTGTGGATGAGATCGCCCAACGAACCCAGGCGAACAATCAGAAAGGACTTCGTCACGTCTGCTGAATCCGCGCAAGCAAATCGCGCGTGGAGTGATCCTTCGGGTCACCGACAATCGCCGTCCGACCGCCATACGCGCGAACGACCTCGCGCTCCGGCACGCTGTCGACGGTATAGTCCGTGCCCTTGCAATGCACGTCCGGCTTCAACTCCTGCAACAGACGCCCCACGGTCGACTCGCCGAACAGCACGACGTAGTCGACACATCGCAGCGCCGCAATCAATTCGGCCCGCGCCGTGCCCGGCAGAATCGGCCGGCCCTCCCCTTTCAACCTACGCACCGACCCATCGTCATTCACCGCCACGATCAAGCGATCGACGAGCGCCTTCGCGCCTTCGAGGTATCGCACATGGCCCACATGGAGGATGTCGAAACATCCATTCGCGAAACCCACCACGCGCCCGTCGCGCCGATCGGCCTCGATGACGGCCTTCAGTGCCGCGTCGTTCGTGAAGACGCGTCCGCTCATGGCTTGCTGGCCGCGATCGACGCGGTGAGTTCCGCGCGGCTCACAGTCGCCGTGCCGCGCTTCATGACGACGATGCCGCCGGCGTGATTGGCGAGATGCGCCGCTTCGCTGAACGATGCGCCGGACGCCAATGCCAGTGTGAACGTGGCGATCACGGTGTCGCCCGCGCCGGTCACGTCCGCCACTTCGTCGGAGCCCACGATCGGAATGTGTTCAGTGACGCAGCCGCGCTCGAACAGCGCCATGCCGCGGCTGCCGCGCGTGATGAGTACCGCGTTGGCCCGCGTCTTCTTCAAGAGCTGCCGACCGGCGCGCTCGAGCGCCGCCAGGTCATCGCCGATCTTCACGCCGAGCTGCGCTTCCACTTCTGATTCATTCGGTGTGGTCGCCGTCATACCCGCAAAACTCAACATCGCGTAGCGCGAATCCACCAGTACCAGCGGCTTTCGACGGCCGGCGCCGCGCAGCGCCGCCTCGACCATCGCCGGCGTGACGACGCTCGAGCCGTAGTCAGACACGATGACCGCGTCGGCGCCCTTGGCCGCGCGCGTCAGCGCCGCCTGCACCCGCTTGCGCATGGCCGGGGTCACCGGCGGGCCAGCCTTGTCGATGCGCACGACCTGTTGCTTCGCCGAATGCACGCCGCCTGCCAGAATGCGCGTCTTGACCGGCGTCGCGTATCCGCCCGCGCGGACGACGCGCCGCACATTGGCGCGCGATGGCAGTGCTTTCAACAGCCGGCGGCCTTCATCATCGCGACCCACGAGGCCAACGACATCCACACGCGCGCCGAGCGCCGCGACGTTCGCGGCGGCATTCCCGGCACCGCCGGGGACGATGGTCGTGTTGCTGTATTGAAGAATGAGGACGGGCGCTTCGCGCGAGACACGCGACACCTGACCTGAAATGAACTGATCCGCAATCAGGTCACCCACGACGACCACGCGGGCGTTCCGCATGCGCTGCATCAGCCGGCTCGAAGAATCCACGACGTGGCCTCCATCAAATCATTGGCAATGAACGACGCGCCGAGTGTCGCGCGATCAGTCCGCACCAGCTCGTCCGCGCCATGTCCCGTGCGCACCAGGATGCCGCGGCCGCCAAAGGCACGCGCCAACCCGACGTCCGACGGTTTGTCGCCGACGGCAAACGAACGGGCGAAATCGATTTGGTAATCGCGGGCCGCCTGATCGACCATGCCGCGCCCGGGCTTGCGACACTGGCACTCTTCGCGAAACCCTTCGACAACCGCGCGCGGATGGTGCGGACAGTAATACCAGCCGTCCACGCGCGCACCGCATCGGATGAGCGTGCTCGACATCTCGACATGTGTATCGACCACAAACTGCTCCGGATAGTACCCGAGTCCGACGCCGCCCTGGTTGGTGACGACAAATACGAGATACCCCGCGCGATTCAGCATGCGGATGGCGTCGATGGTCCACGGAAACCAGCGCAGCTGTTCGCGACGCGCCAAATACCCGACCTCGTGGATCATCGTGCCGTCGCGATCGAGGAATACGGCAGGCTTCATCGCGTCACGACCGCCGGAACGCGAGTTGTCTCGACACCGCCGCAAACACCGCGTCGGCCGTGATCCGCTTCATGCAGCGATGGTCAATCGGACAATCGCGCAGATGGCAGGGCCGGCAGAAGACCTTCGCGGTCAGCACATCGTGCGGTCCGATCGGCCGTGTCGCGCGCTCGTCAGTGGGACCAAACATCGCGACCACGGGGCGTCCAAGCGCGGCGGCCAGGTGCATCGCGCCCGAATCGTTGGCCACCACGACATCCGCGCGTGCGATGACCGCCATCAATTCAGTCAGCGAGGTGCGACCGGTGAGATCCATGACGCGGCTGCGAGTGTCTGGCGCGTTGTCCGACAGCCACGCCTCGACCGCGCGCGCGGCATCGCGATCGTGACCGGCACCGACCATCACGCAGTGCATGTCGCGCTCCTTCACGAGACGCGCGGCCAGTTGGGCGACGCGCTCTGGCGGCCATTGCTTCGCCTGCCCATACGCCGCGCCCGGTGCGAGTACCGCGAGGCGACGCGTCATGTCGACGCCGGCTTTCTGCAACACGGTGACGCCGCGCTCGGCCGTCGCCGCGGTCACAAGCATCCGCGGCGCCTCGTCGCCACATGGAATGCCGAATCCACGGATCAGTGCGCGGTAGTACTCGCTTTGATGCTGCACGCCATGCACAGGAATGCGCACGGGTGTCTTGGTCAGCATCCATCCACGCAACGACGTCGGATAACCCCACCGTTGCGGCACACCGGCCTGCCTGAGCAGCCACGCGGATCGAAACGAATTCGGCAACAGGATCCCGAGCTCGAATCGCCCTGCAGCAATCGCCTCGCGCACGCCCGTGGTCGCCGACGGCAACGCCATCACCTCGTCGGGCCGCACGTCCGTGTCTTCGCGAAAGACGTCAGCGAATCCCTTCGGCGTGGCGATGGTCAGGTGCGCCTCCGGAAATCGTCGACGCAGCGCCGCGAGTGCGGGCAACGCAAGGATCGTGTCGCCGAGCCAGTTCGGCGTGCGCGCAATGAGGCGGCTCACGGTGGTCGTGTCCTGTGGAATCGGCGTCACTCGGCGGGCTCTCCTTCCGGCTCCACTTGCGCGCGCGGGAACATGCCGACGGTCGCCTCCGCCCCGGTCTCGGGATCTCGCCAGCGCCGATGCATCCATAACCAGAGCTGCGGATGCCGCCGTACATACATCTCGAGCACGTCGGTGCACCGCTGCGTGAACTCGCGAATGCGATCCGGGCTGTCGGCCGGTGGAGGTTCGACGGGGTGATCGTAGACCATGCGAAAACGTCCGCCCGGCAGCGGCAGCGCAAACACCGGAACCACCGGCGCGCCCGTTCTGAGCGCCAGCGCCGCGAGCGCGTTGGTCGTGGCCGCCGGCCGATTGAAGAAGTCGACGGTGACCGCGTCCGCATTCTGAATGTGCTGGTCGATCATGATCGCCACGCACTCGTTCTGCTCGAGCGCACGGAGCACGCGCCGCACGGCGCCGCGGCGATAGATCACGCTGTTGCCGGTCGCGCATCGTGTGCCTTCGAGCCAGCGATGCAGATCCGGGTTATCAAGGGGGCGCGCCAGCACGTGCATGGGCGGGAGTACCAGCGGATGCGCAATGCCCTGCAGTTCCCAGAAACCAAAGTGGCCCGAGGACAGGAGCACCCCCTTGCCACGGTCGAGTGCCTCGCGCACCCGATCCTCGCCGTCGTACTCGACGCGCGCACGGACTTCGGCCGGCGTCAGCGTGCTGAATTTGATGAGGACGACGAGCAATTGTCCGAAATGGCGGAACGTGGCGCGCGCAATGTCGCGACACTCGGCCTCGGTCCGGGTCGGAAACGCTGCGCGCAGTTGCCGAATCGCGAGGCGGCGATGGCTGGCGTCAAGGTAGTAGAACCCGAGGCCGACAACGGCGCCGATGGCCCACGACACCGCATCCGGCAGCGCCCCGACGGTGGCCCGCACGGTGGCCAACGCGGCGTATTCGAGTCGATAGCGGAGGACCAGCCCCCGGGACGGCATGGTTAATCCTACCCGGGAAGCGACCGGTCGGGATTCAGCGCACCCGAGCGAGCGACTCCAACAGCCACTCACGAAACTGGTCTGCGGGTTCGACGCTGACCTCGAGCGGCAGTTCGATCAGCGGCACTGGCCATGGCCCGCGTCCGCTGAGCTTGACCATGTCTTTCGACGTGGCCACGATCGCGGCCGCGCCGCTTCGCGTCGCAGCCGCTCCAATGCGCTGCACGTCGTCGTCACTGAACAGGTGATGGTCCCTGAACGGCAGTGTCTCTGCCACTGCCCAGCCCTGCCCGGTCACTGCATCGAAGAAGCGCTGCGGTGTCGCAATCCCCGCCACGGCCACGACGCGCGCACCTGGGGGCAGTGTCGCTGATGGCGCACCGAGGCGTCGGCGCAACCGCCCCTGAAACGTAGGCGTCGCTGATGCCGGCAGCGTGACGTCACCGTCACCGTCGATGACGATCGCGTCAGCGTCGGCGAGCGCGTCAATCGGCTCGCGCAGTCGCCCGAACGGCATCACTGATGTCGTCAGATCCTCCGGCGCAACGAGGACGATGTCCACGTCGCGCCGGAGCGCGTGATGCTGAAAGCCGTCGTCGAGCACGTGCACGGTGCAGCCAAGCGATACTTCTGCCAGCGCACCCGCCAGCGCGCGCTGCTCGCACACGAGCACCGCGGCGCCGGGCACCATGCGCGCAAGCATCAGCGGCTCGTCACCGCTGTGGTCAATGTCCGCGAGTCTCGCCGAAGCGAGTCTCGCCGAAGCTCGCGAAGCGAGCGGAGGCGGAGGCGAAGGCGGATCGCCGAGGCGCGCAATGTCAGCGTGACCGTCGCTCACGATGGTCACGCCGGCGTCAGCGATCTTGCGACCATAGCCGCGGCTGAGAATTGCTGGGCGCTCGCCAGCCTCGACGAGGAGCCGCGCGACGAGGCCGGCGAGCGGCGTCTTGCCGCGGCCGCCCATGCTGATGTTGCCGATGCTGATCACGGGCCGCGCGAGTCGAGCCGCCTGCGGATCGACTCGCGCGGCGCGTCGGCGATATCGCAGCAGCGGAGACAGCACGTGCGTCAGTGCACCACGCGGAACGGCCGCACCACCGCGCGGCCGCTGGGCGGCGGGAGCAGCGCAGAGATCGCTTCCAACGTCGCGGGCTTGGCGCCGCGGTTGGCCTCGAGCAGTGCGCGCGCGGCTCCGCCCAGCCGTGCGCGCTCAGCGGGATCACCCGCGAGCCGCACAAAGACCTCAGACAGTTGCTCGGTCGCGGCCAGCTGAATGCTCGCCTGACTCGCGATGAACGACTCGGCGATTTCTTTGAAATTCTCCATGTGCGGCCCGAAGACGATCGGCTTGCCGTGCACGGCCGGTTCAAGAATGTTGTGGCCGCCCTTGTCCACAAGACTGCCGCCCACAAACACGACCGTGGCCACCGAGAACAGCTGCGCGAGTTCGCCGACCGTATCCAGAATGACGACGTCCTCGGCCGGCTCGGAGTCCACGGGCAGCTCGGAGCGGCGAATCACGCGATAGCCTTCCGCGCGCGCGAGTGATTCGGCCTCGCCGAATCGCTCGGGTTTGCGCGGCGCCATGATCAAGAGCGCTGTGGGGTGCAGACGCCGAACGGCCGTGAAGGCCTGGAGCACCGGCATCTCTTCGCCCTTCAACGTGCTCGCCGCGATGAAGACGAGTCGATTCGGCGCGATGCGGAAGTACCGCAACACGCGGCCTTCGCCGCGGCCAGCGCTCACGGCGGCCGGCGGCTCGACCGATTCAAACTTCAAACTGCCCGTCACCGATACGCGGGCCGGATCCGCACCAATATCAATGATGCGCCGCGCCGATTCCTCGCTCTGCATGCAGAACTTGTCGACGTTCGCGAGCACGTTGCGGAAGAACGAGCGCGCCATCTTGTAGCGTGGATACGACCGCGACGAAATCCGGCCATTGACGAGCATCGTCTTCACGCCGGCCTTCTTGCAGGCGCGCAGCAGGTTGGGCCAGATCTCGGTCTCGAGCATGATGAAGAGACGCGGGTTCACGATGCGGAGCGTGCGACCAACGAAGGGCTGGAGGTCGAATGGGAAATAGAAGACCTCATCCACGTTCGGCAGGCGCGTTCGCGCGATCTGCTGACCGGTCAGGGTCGTGGTGGAGACGAAGATCTTCAGGCCCGGATACTGTTGACGGAGTTCCGGCAGCAGCGAACGGGCCACGAGCGCTTCACCCACCGAGACGGCGTGAATCCAGATAGACTCGTCACCGTCGAGATTGAAGCTCACCGGCAGCACGCCCATCCGCTGCGTCAGGCTGCGGACGTACTTGCGGTACCGAATCGCCTGGTAGAGGAACCAGGGCGAGGCCAGCAGGGCGAAAACGACAATCGCGAGTGAATACAGCGCGTGCACGACCTCCACAATATACGCGGGTTCCTGCTACAATTTTTGGTTTGATGAGGAGTGCCAATGTCAATTAGGGTCGGCATCAACGGTTTCGGGCGAATCGGGCGCAACATCATGCGCGTGGCGATGGCTCATAAAGACATCGACATCGTGGCGGTCAACGACCTCACGGACACGGCCACGCTGGCGCACCTGCTCAAATACGACTCGATCATGGGCAACCTGCAGGCCGACATCAGCGCCGCGGGTGACACCATCACGGTCGACGGCGATGCCTTCAAGGTGCTCGCCATCAAAGATCCGGCGCTCCTTCCCTGGAAAGATCTCGGTGTCGACATCGTCCTCGAGTCGACGGGTCGGTTCACCGATCGCGACGCGGCGGCCAAGCACATCGACGCCGGCGCCAAGCGCGTGATGATCACGGCGCCAGGCAAGAAGGTGGATGGCAGCTTCGTCATGGGCGTGAACAACGCGCTGTACGATCCGGCCAAGCACTTCATCATCTCGAACGCCTCGTGCACGACCAACTGCCTCGCGCCGCTGGCGAAAGTGCTGCACGAGTCATTCGGCCTGAAGCGCGGCTGGATGACGACGGTGCACTCCTACACGAACGACCAGCAACTGCTCGACCTGCCGCACAAAGACCTGCGCCGCGCCCGCGCCGCGGCACTCTCCATCATTCCGACGACGACGGGTGCCGCATCGGCGGTCGGCGAAGTGCTGCCGGAGTTGAAGGGCAAGCTCGACGGCATCTCGCTGCGCGTGCCGACGCCGAACGTGTCGTGCGTGGATCTGGTGGCCGAGCTCGACAAAAAAACGACGGCCGACGAGGTCAACGCGGCGTTCAAGGCGGCGGCCGATGGCCCGCTCAAGGGCATCATGGAATACGTGACCGCACCGCTCGTGTCGATCGACTTCCGTGGCAACCCGCACTCGACGATGATCGATGCGGCGTATACGAAGGTGATGGACAACGACTTTCTCAAGGTCCTGGCGTGGTACGACAACGAGTGGGGCTACTCGAACCGCTGCGTCGATCTGCTGCACTACATGGCCAGCAAGGGGCTGTAAGCCGCATGTCCACGCGTTCGATTCGTGATGTGGAGTTGAAGGGCAAGCGCGTCTTCGTGCGCGTCGATTTCAATGTGCCCATGAAGAACAGCGTCATCACGGATGACACACGCATTCGCGGTGCCCTGCCGACGATCACGTATGCGCTCTCGCATGGCGCGACGGTGATCCTCGCCTCGCACCTCGGGCGTCCGAAGGGCAAGGCGAATTTCGAGTTCACGCTCAAGCCGGTCGCCGACTATCTGGCCAAGCTCCTCGGACGCCCGGTCGCGTTTGCGACCAACTGCGTGGGCGCCGTGGCAACTGAAACGGTTGCGGCAAATCCGGGCGGCGTCATCCTGCTCGAGAATCTTCGGTTTCATGCGGAAGAAGAAGCCAACGATCCGGCGTTTTCGAAAGAGCTCGCGTCGCTGTGCGATGTGTATGTGAACGACGCGTTTGGCTCGGCACATCGCGCGCATGCATCGACCGAAGGCATCACGCACTACGTCAAAGACGCGGTCGCGGGTTTCCTGATGGCAGCGGAAGTCGAGTATCTCGGCAAGGCGCTGAATAATCCGGATCGACCGTTCGTCGCGATCCTCGGCGGCGCCAAGGTCTCCGACAAGCTCGAAGTCATCGAGAACCTGCTCGGTAAGGTTGATGCGCTGCTGATCGGCGGCGCGATGGCCTACACATTCTTCAAGGCCCGCGGCATCGCCGTCGGCAAGTCGCTCGTGGAAGACAACCTGCTCGATGCGGCGCGCGCCATCGAAGCCCGCGCCATCAAATTCCAGGTGCGTCTCGAACTCCCGATCGACCACGTCGTGGCGCCCAAGATCGAAGCGGGTGCGCCGGTGCAGACCATTGCGTTCAACGACGCATCGATTGGTAACCGCATGGGCCTCGACATCGGACCGAAGACCATGGCGCTGTTCCGCGAAGTCATCGGCTCGGCCAAGACCGTCGTCTGGAACGGCCCGATGGGCGTGTTCGAAATCGACGCGTTCGCGGCCGGCACGATCGGCGTCGCAAAGGCGGTCGCCGCCGTGCACGGCACGACGATCATCGGCGGGGGGGATTCGGTCGCGGCCGTAACCCGCGCGGGCGTTGCCGACAAAATGACGCACATCTCGACCGGCGGCGGCGCATCGCTGGAGTTTCTCGGCGGCCAGACACTCCCTGGCGTGGCGGCACTGCAAAAGGCTTAGACTGCGCCATGCGCATTCCGATGCTGGCGGCCAACTGGAAGATGCACAAGACGCAGCGCGAGGCCGCCGCGTTCATCAAGGAATTCGCTCCACTCGTCGCGCCGCTCTCGAACGTCGAGATCGTCATCGCTCCGGTGTTCACCGGCATCAGCACGGCAGCCGATGGGGCGCGCGGCACGAAGATCCGCATCGCCGGGCAGAATCTCTACTGCGAGAAGCAGGGCGCGTTCACCGGCGAGATCAGCGGCGACATGCTGAAGGACGCCGGCGCCACCCACGTCATCATCGGTCACTCCGAGCGTCGTCGTCTCTTCGGCGATACCGACGAACTCGTGAATCGCAAGCTGCGCGCGGCGATCACGGCGGGGCTCACGCCGATCGTCTGCGTCGGCGAGACGCTCGACGAACGCGAGAGTGGCCAGACGCTGACGGTCCTCGATCGACAAGTGAAGGCCGGGCTCGATGGGCTGACGGGCGACGAAATCGCATCGCTTGTCGTCGCCTATGAGCCGGTCTGGGCGATCGGCACCGGTAAGAACGCGACCTCGGCGGAAGCCGGCGAGGCCCACGCGCACATCCGCGGTCGCCTGCGCCAGTGGTTTGGTGGCGCCCCAGCCGACCGTTGCCGCATCCTCTACGGTGGATCGGTCAAACCGGACAACATCCGTGAACTCATCGGGTTACCCGACGTCGACGGCGCCCTGGTCGGCGGCGCCAGCCTTGAAGTCCGGAGCTTTTTCGAGATCGTCAGCCGCAGCCTCTGAGGTATACTTTTCCTCTTATGTTGTACTCCCTTGGCGTCGCTGTGTATCTGATCGTGTGCCTCCTGCTTCTGGTGGTGGTCTTGCTCCAGCAGGGCAAAGGTGGCGACATCGCCGCCGCATTCGGTGGTTCCAGCAGCCAGACGGCATTCGGCGCTCGCGCCGGTGCCACGGTGCTCACGCGCGCGACGACGATTTTGGGCGCGCTCTTCATGATTGGTTCGATCGCGCTCGGCATCATGGCGCGGTCTGGTGGCAGCTCGGTGGTCAGTGGCGTGGCGGGTCCGGCTCCGGCCGCCGCCGCTCCGGCCGGTCCGGCACTGCCGGCAGGCGCAGCACAGACGCCGTCGCTCCCGGTTCAGACAGGCACTGGCGCTCCGGCCGCGGGTAAGGACGCTCCCAAGGAAGCCCCAAAGGACGCGAAGAAAGACGACATCAAGAAGTAGTTTGTGGAGCCGCCGGGCTTTAGCCCGGCGGGGGCAAGTGTAAGGATCTGACCCGCGTTCTTCCTCAATCGCGGATGCAACACCCGGTGGCGCAGGTTGCCGGTCATGCCAAGAAGTGCGGAAATGGCGGAATTGGCAGACGCACCAGCTTGAGGGGCTGGCGGCCGCAAGGTCGTGGAGGTTCGAGTCCTCTTTTCCGCACCATTTTTGCGTAGGCTTGTCAGCCAGTGCCTGCGCTCCAACTCCTCGCCTGGAACTGTCATCACGGCTCGCTTGAGTCGCGTCTCACGGACGTCGCCACGCTCTCGCCCGACATCGCATTCATCCAGGAGTATTTGCCTTCGGCCGCAGACGATGGGCGCGCCGGTGCGGTGACGCGCCGGGTCGGCCCGCGCAAGGGTGTCGCGCTCGTGTCGCTCAACTCTGCCTACACGCTGACGCCGCGCACGTTGAAGCGCACCTGCGGTCGCGGCGTCGTGGCCGCGGCTGTCAAGGGACCGCTGTCATTCAACGTAATCGGCATCTGGGCGCAGGGACCGCCTTACGCCGCGGATGTCTTGAAGACAGTGACCGCCTGCCGCAACATCATTCGCGCGGCACCCACCGTGATCATGGGCGACTTCAACAGCGGCTCAAAACTCTTCAACACACCGCGGCCCACGCGACGCCACGCGCCCATCGTTGATGCGCTCAGCACGCTCGGCCTCGTGAGCGCGTACCACACGTTTCACAAAGTGAAGGTCGCCGAGGAACCGCAGGCCACGTATCGCCATCTCTTCAAGGCTGAGCAGCCATGGCACATTGATCTCTGCTTTGTGCCGCAAGTATGGGTTCCCCGCATCGAGCGCGTTGACGTGATTGATTCAGAACCGTGGCGACGCGCCAGCGACCACGCGCCGCTATGTGTAGGCGTGAGGTAGTGGGTCAGACTGATCCACTACCGCGCGTGAACATCACTTGAGCTTCTTGTCGAGCTCGTCGTAGACGCGGCGAACTGCGATCGGTCCCTGCGACGACGCCAGCGTCCACGAGGCGTACTCGCCCCAGTTGGCCTGCTTCACGGCATCGGCGACGGGCACGCCGGCATTGTGGAGGCGCGTCGCTTCTTTGATCACCGCCGCCATCGCCGCCCGGTAGGCGACCAGTTCTTCTCGCGAGACGGGACCGGCCTCCGTAAAGCCGTGGCCGGGAATATAGATGTTCACATCCATCGCGAGCGCCTTGTCGATCGCGGCCAACCACTCAGTGGGATACGCCGATCGCATCGCCGGGAACACGCGATTCAGGAACGTCTCGCTCATGAACAGAATCTTCTCCTTCGGCAGGTACACGGTCAGGTCCCCGCCTGTGTGCGCGCGACCGAGAAACAGAATCTGAATCTCCACGCCGCCCAGTGCGATCGCCTTGCGATCACTGACGAGTTCCGCGCCAGCCGGACCCTTCAGAATCGCCTGAGACGTCGGATGGATGAAGAACTTCACGTCGGTCGGCAGTGCCGCATTGCCTGCCGTGTGATCGCCATGATCCGACGCGATGACCACATCGACGATCGGCTTGGGGGTGATCTTCGCGACCGCATCCACGAGTCCCTTCGTCTGCGCCACGCTCCCCTGCCCATCCGCAAGGAACACACCGTCCGTCGTCGTCACAAACATGCTGGTCGTCGTGAACCTCTCCGCGCCGGAGTGGAAGTCCTCATACGTGTAGACGTGGTCGGCGACTTTCACGACGCGCGGGATGTCGCCGTCCTTGAAGCCGCGCTTCGCGGGATCAGCGGTTCGGACGACAGGCTGCTGGGCGAGAAGTGGCACGGCACAGAGGGCGACGATGACAAGGGCGCGTGGAAGCGTCATAGGTAGGCACATTGAACCATGCAACACTGTCTTCTGTGGCTCGCCCTTCTGACGACGATGAATTCGCTCGCGCGATGCGGGATCTGTCGTTAAAGAAGGTCAACGCCGATCCGCGCGGCCGCGTGCATGCCGTTCGGCCTGACGTGACGGTGCACGTGGCTGTGCCGCGCCCCATCACGCCGAAGGCGGCGCCCGTGCCCGTGGCACCCGTTTCCGACATTCCAGACGATCCAGAAACGAGCTATGTCGCCGCGGGTGTGGATCGACGCGAACTGCGCAAGCTGCGGCGGGGCGAGCACGCACCAGTGCAGCGCCTGGACCTGCACGGACTCAAAAGCGCGGAGGCCGTGGCCAAAGTGAAGCGCTTCATCCAGAGCGCACGTGTCAGTTGTCGCTGCGTGGCGATCGTGCATGGCCGCGGTCTGAATTCCACAGACAACGTCGCCGTCCTCAAGCCGCGTGTGCGCGAAGCGCTGCGCCAGCTGCCCGGCGTGCTCGCGTTCAGTAACGCGCCTGGTAGCGATGGCGGTAGCGGCGCAGTGTATGTTCTGCTGAAGAAGGCTTAGGCGAACGACCGTTCGCGGTCAAGCTGACGAACGGCTGGGGCCATGACATCAACGTCGGCTCCGTCGCCTCCTGTTTCGCAGGTCGCGGCACCAGCGCCTCCCCCACGATCACGTGGACGAAGACGGCAGAGATCATCATCACAACGGCGAGAGCAGCGAGCGCGAGCAACTTGATCATCAGGGACCTTGCATTCGAGTCTACGGACCCCCTCCCAGCCTCGCTGTTCCCTTGAGAACAGCAGGATTCGCCGATCCGCCGCTCCCGTCCGTCTTCCGTTGTATCCTGTGGCGCCCACGATGCGTCGATCCCTGCTCTGTACGGTGTTTATCCTCTCCGCGGCTGTCGCCTGCAGTAAGCCTGCGGCTCCGGCGGAGTCCTCGACCGCGGCCACGTCTGGCCCGTCTGTGCAACCGGGTGCGCCTGGCGAGGCGAGCAAGGACGTCGCGGCCACGCCAGTCGCGGCGGCGGCCGTTCACCCAGACGACGTGAAGTTCATGCAGGGCATGATCCTGCACCACGCGCAGGCCATCGAGATGGTGACGCTGCTCAAGACCCGCACCAGGCGCGACGACATGCAGCTGATCGCGAAGCGCATGGAAGTGTCGCAGAACGACGAGATGAAGATGATGCGCGGATGGCTGATCGATCGCCATCAACCCGCGCCCGCACCGGGGCAGGGACACGACGCCCTGATGATGATCGGCGGTCAGCCGATGGCGCCGATGCCGGGCATGCTGACATCGGAACAGATGAAAGCGCTCGCCGCCGCGTCAGGCCCTGCGTTCGACAAGCTGTTTCTCGCGGGCATGATTCAGCATCACGGCGGCGCACTGAAGATGGTCGAAGATCTGTTCGGCACGCAGGGCGCCGCGCAAGACAGCATCGTGTTTGATTTTGCTTCGCACGTGGATTCCGATCAGCGCATGGAGATTTCGCGCATGCGTCAGATGTTGAACAAGTAGCCACACAGAGGACACCTATGACCGTTCGACTCGCTTCGCTCGCTCACGGCAGGCACCTCGCCCGCCTGCTCACAATTGCCGCGTTCTCCGCACTACTCGCCGCAGGCCTGCACGCTCAAGGCGGTGGCCAGGCGCCTGCGCCGCCTGCCGCGCCGGATCCGCGTGTCGGCCTGAAGGCCGGCATTCGCGATGCAGGCGTTGCCGCCAAAGGCATGGAACTGGTCGCGTCGCTGCCGAAACCGGCGGGCTTCGATGATCCGACCGGAACGGCTGGTCTCGCGTTCGCCAACTCCGACATCGCGTTCCAGAAGAATCTCCTGATCCTCGGCAACTTCAACGGCATCAACTTCTTCGACGTCGAAGATCCGAAGCGGGCGAAGCATCAGCTCGCGATGCCGTGCCCCGGCGGTCAGGGTGACGTCTCGGTGTACGGCAAGTTGATGTTCATGTCGGTGGAAGCGACCAACGGTCGTGTCGATTGCGGCATCGCGCCGCCAGTGCCACCTCCGGCGGCTCCTGCCGCGGGCGCGGCGGGTGCACCACCTGCCGCTGGTCGCGCTGGTCGTGCAGCGGGTCCGGCCCCGGATCCGATGCGGTTCCGTGGCGTGCGCATCTTCGACATCAGCGATCCGATGAAGCCCAAGCAGATCGGCGCCGTGCAGACGTGCCGCGGATCGCACACACACACGCTCGTCACCGATCCGAAGGACAAAGCGAACATCTACATCTACGGGTCGGGCACCGGCGGCGTCCGTGCCGGTGAAGAACTGAAAGGCTGCGTCGCCGACGAGAGCGATCCCGACACCGCGCTGTTCAGCATCGACGTGATCAAGGTGCCGCTCGCGGCGCCGCAGACGGCGATGGTCGTCAATCGTCCGCGCATCTTCGCCGACACCACGACCGGTCAGCTCGGCGGTCTCTGGCAGGGTGGTGACCACGGCAAGGGCACGCAGACGTCGCGCATGACCAACCAGTGCCACGACATCACCGCCTACCCGGCGCTCGGTCTCGCCGCGGGCGCGTGCTCGGGTAACGGCATCCTGCTCGACATCAGCGATCCGGTTCACCCGAAGCGCCTCGACGATGTCGCGGACCCGAGCTTTGCGTACTGGCACTCGGCGTCCTTCAACAACGACGGCACGAAGGTGCTCTTCACCGACGAATGGGGCGGCGGCACGGCTCCGCGCTGCCGCGCAACGGATCTGCCCAACTGGGGTGCCGACGCCATCTTCAACATCGTCGACAAGCACCTCAAGTTCGCTGGGTACTACAAGATGCCGGCTGCGCAGACCGATCAGGAAAACTGCGTCGCGCACAACGGCTCGCTCATCCCCGTGCCCGGCCGCGACATCAAAGTGCAGGCGTGGTACCAGGGCGGCGCATCGGTGCTGGATTTCACTGACGCCGCGCACGCCTTCGAGATCGCCTACTTCGATCGCGGCCCGCTCTTCGCGGACAAACTCGTGACGGGCGGCTACTGGTCCACGTACTGGTTCAACGGCAACATCTACGGATCAGAGATCTTCCGCGGCCTCGACATCCTGAAGCTCGTGCCGACCGACATGCTCACGCAGAATGAAATCGACGCGGCGAATCTGGTGAAGTTCGACGAGCTCAACGTGCAGAGCCAGCCGAAGTTCGTCTGGCCCGCCAGCTTCACCGTGGCTCGCGCCTATCTCGACCAACTCGCGCGATCGAAGGCGCTGCCGGCTGATCGCATCGCGGCCACCATGAAGGCGATGAGCGACCTCGAAGCCATGCCCGCCGGCGCGGCGAAGACAAAGGCGATTTCGGATCTCAACGCGATGGCCACCGCATTCGCCACCGACGCCGCCAAGGCCAAGGGCGCCGACGCTTCGCGGCTCAAAGAGCTGTCGAAGGTAATCATCGCGAAGAACGCCGCAAAGTAGACGACAACGGATTGGTGAAGCCCCGGATCGAGAGATCCGGGGCTTTTTCTGTGTACGTTGCAACCTTTCGCCGCGTCTCGCCGTCTACATTGAGGCACTATGTTGGACTTCGATATACTTACTCATCATGCCTGAGCGCAACCGTCGTCTCGGATTTGGTACCGTCGCGATCCTGCAAGCTCTCGAAGCCGGCAAGGAGTTCGGCTTCGAGATCATGGACGCCACCGGTCTCACGTCGGGGACCGTCTACCCCGCGCTCGATCGTCTCGAGGATCTGGGCTACGCGCGCTCGCGCTGGGAAGCAGAGGCTGTGGCCCATCGAGATGCCCGCCCGCCGCGCCGCTACTTCGAGATCACGGCCTCCGGCCGCCGCGCGCTCGAAGACGCCTCCGCACGCTACCCGGCGCTTCGCGCAGCGCGGCTCGGTGGTGGCTGACGTGATCCACGACGTCTCGCGAAGGGCGCGGCGCGTGGTGGCCATGTGCGCGCCGATTGTGCCGATCGACCGTCGGCGTGACTGGCGGCGCCAGTGGGACGCAGACATCGCGTGTCAGGCCGCCTGGCTCCTGGTCAGCGGCAAGAGCGCGGCCGCCGCGCGCCGGGATCTCATGCGCCGCAGTACCGGCGCCGTTCGTCACGCGCTCTGGCTCAGATTCCGACAGTGGAGACATCAGATGATCATGCAGGACATCAAGTTCGCCTGGCGCGGCCTTCGCCACCGCCCTGCATTCACCCTCGCCATCGTTCTCACACTGGGGCTCGGTGTGGGCGCGAACGCCACGATCTTCAGCTGGCTCGATGCGCTCGTGCTGTCGCCGCTGCCAGCCGTGCCCCGGCCCTCCGACCTTGTGCTGCTCCAATTCGCGAGCCCGACCAGAACGGGTCTCTCGTTCTCATATCTCAACTATCGCGACGTAAGGGACCGCACACCCGATGGGCTTAAGGGGCTGGCGGTGTTCAACATGCTGCCGCTCGGAATGCGCACCACGGGTGAACCCGAGCGCGTGTGGGCGGAGGTCGTCTCCGGCAACTTCTTCGACGTTCTCGACGTGAAAGCGGCGCAGGGCCGCGTACTACAGCCGGCCGATGAGGGCGCGCCGGGCGCCTCGCCCGTCGCAGTGATCAGCGATCGTCTCTGGCGCAATCGCTTTGCGGCGTCGCCCAACATCATCGGCACGTCTGTGCAGCTCAACGGACATCCGTTCACCGTGGTCGGCGTCGCACCCGATGGGTTTGTGGGATCGGTCTCCGGCCTGGCGATGGACGTGTTCGTGCCGGTGACGATGCATCCGCTGCTCACAGGCCGTGACGTGTTGTCGGTGCGCGGCAACGGGTGGCTGTTCGCGCTCGGCCGGCGTGACCCTGCTGTCGCTGAAGGCGTCCTTCGCACGTCGACGAAGACGATCGGCGATCGTCTCGCGGCCGACCATGCCGTTCCAGATGGCTGGACGTTGCGTGTCGCGCAGTTGCGCGAAGACGGTGTGGGGCAGGCGCTCTTCCCTGTGCTGTCGGTGGTCATGGGTGTGGTCGGCGTCGTCCTCCTGATCGCGTGCGCGAATGTGTCGAGCCTGCTGCTGTCGCGCGCGGTCGCACGGCAGCGCGAGATCACGATTCGCGCGGCGCTGGGGGCGTCTCGATACCAGCTCTTCCGGCAGATGCTCGTCGAGAGTGTCGCGCTAGCGGTGCTTGGCGGCGCCGCAGGCATTGCGATCGCCACCTGGACCAGTCGCGCGCTCGGCGCTCTCTTGCCGCCACTGCCCTATCCCGTGCTTATTGGCGCTTCCGTCAATGCTCGCGTCCTGCTCTTCAGCACCGCCGTTGTTGCGCTGACCACCGTGGTCTTCGGGCTTGTGCCGGCGTTGCAAGGCTCCCGCACATCGCTTCAGAACACGCTGCGTCGCAGCGGCACAGCAGACACGACGGTGCGCCGCACCAGAATGCGGCGGGTGCTGGTCGCTGGACAGATTGCGCTCGCGACCGTGCTGCTCGTGTGCGCGGGTCTCTTCGTCCGCACGCTGGCCCGGGCCGGCGACGCGGACCCCGGCTTCTCTCGCCGAGACGGCGTGCTCGCATCGTTCGATCTCAGTTCGATCGGCTACGACGCGGCCAAAGGACGTGCGTTCTATCGCGATGCGCTCGCCAGGATCGAGGCGCTGCCGGAAGTGGAGTCGGCCACGGTGTCGACGTTGATGCCGCTGTCCCTCGGTGGAGGGTCAGACACCAGCCCGGTCATCGATGGTTACACGCCCAAGCCGAAAGAAGATGTCGTCGTGTTCTACGGCATGGTCGGGCCGAAGTACTTTGAGACGCTCGGTGTGCCGATCGTCAGCGGTCGTGGGATCGACGCGACCGATCGTGACGGACTCACGCCCGTCGTGGTCATCAACGAGACGATGGCGCGCCGGTATTGGCCCGGTGGCGCTGCCGTCGGCGGCCGCCTCAAGAGCGGCACCGAATGGTCAACGGTCATTGGGATTGCGAAGGACGGCAAGTACGGCTCGCTCGCCGAGTCGCCCCGGTCAGTGATGTACTTCCCCCTCGATCAGACCTATCGGACCAACCCCATGCTCATCGTCGCCACACGCGGACCGGCGAGTGCGGCAACCGCGTCGATCCGGCGCGCGATCTCGGGTCTGGCGCCCGATCTGGCGCTGGCTGATGTGCGCACGCTCCAGGAGCATCTTCAGACGAGCGTCGCAATCCCACGTGTGGGCGCGATTCTCCTCAGCGTGTTCGGTGGCCTGTCACTCGTGCTGGCGGCAGTGGGCCTGTACGGCGTCGTCGCGTTCGCTGTGAGCCAGCGCACGCGCGAAATCGGTGTGCGCCTTGCGCTCGGTGCCGATCGCGGGACGATCCTCAGGCAAGTGCTGAGGGAGGCCGCGTGGACGTCGGGCATTGGTCTGGTCATCGGTCTCGGTCTTGCGCTGGCCGCAGCGCCGGCCCTGAGGTCGCAGCTCATCAATCTCAGCCCAACCGATGGCGTGACCTACGCGGCAACCGCCGCGATTCTGTTCAGCGTGTCGCTGGCGGCGAGTTGGCTGCCGGCTCGACGGGCCGCGAGCGTCGACCCGGTGACGGCGCTCCGGATGGATTAGCACAGTGACAGACCTCAAGCGCTACCACTGCCGTCCGCCGATGTTTAGCGGCCACTAGCCGATTGCCGAGAACGCCGCCACGCCAAGGGCCGTCTGTTGCGGCATGACTCAGACGACGGCCAACTTTATCGACGTATTCGACGCGGAGCGGGCTAGGCTTTCGACGTTGACGCAGCGGGGCATCGGGATGCCTGTCGCGGGCATGTTGTTCTGGCTCGGAGTCGCCTGGCTCACGCGCCGCTTCCCCATCTCGCAGGCCGTGCTCTTCAGCTTCTTTCTGACCGGCGTCGTGTTCCCGATCGGCGCGCTCCTCACGCGCCTCGCGGGCGGCGACCTCTTCGCGAAGAGCCCGCATCTCACCAAGCTCGGCATGCTGCTCGGCGCCCTGCAGTTCTTCTACTGGCCGATCATCATTCTCGTGTGGAAGCTCGCTCCCCAGTGGGCGCCGTGGACGATGGCGATTCTCTTTGGCTCGCACTTTCTGCCGTATGCCTGGCTCTACCGAAGCCGGGCATATGCGTTTCTCACCATCTCGGTCGCCGTCTCCCTCACCGTCCTCGCTATCATCACGCGCGATCCGATGCCGACGGTCGTGCCGCTCGTCACCGCAGCGTGCTACGCCGTGTCGGTGGTGTGGATGTGGCGGGAGAATCTACGGGTTCACTAGCACCGCACTGGCCCCGATCGGCGGCAGCGTGCTGTTGGTGATCGCGAGATACATCACCTGCAGCGACAGCGAACCAGTCGGCGCGAGGAAGTGGAAGTCGTCGATGTAGCCCTCGGCCGTGTCGTCGAGTTGATCGCCGTTTGGCCAGAGGAAGATCACGTTGCGCGCCGACGTCATCGACTCCCAGTCTTCAAAGTCGACGTTGGCCGATGCGCCCGTGCTGGCGCCATCAGCATAGATGAGCGTCTTCGGGCCAAGAAATGGTAGGCCGCTGCCGTTCACCCGGCCGGTCGTGATGGTCGGGTTGCCGTAGTACATCTTGTAGCGCGCGCCGCCGATGTGCATCGGGAAGCCAGCCTGAATACCCTTGAAGAGCTTCGGGCATCCGTCCGTCGCGTATTGCACCACCCACTGCGTGCCCGACCACACGGCGTAGCCGTGATTCATGCCGACCGTCGTGCACGCGCTCGTGGCCTCGGTCGTGAACACCATGAACGTGCCGACGTCACCACCCCATCGCCAATCAGTGAGGATCGGATAGCCGAGCTTGAACTGACGGGCGTTCGAGATTTTCGTATTGCCCAGCGTCGCGTCTCCGTCAACGCCAATGGCGATCGTCGGTACGCATCCGCCGCCGCTCGAATAGTCGGCCGATGTCGTGCACACCCCGGACGCGCCTGAGTTGAAGTCTCGACCGAGATAGCCGTCCTGACTGTCGAGGTACAGGATGCGCGTCTTGTTGTCGGCGCCGGCGGCTTCGAAAAACAATCGCACCTTGCTGCCCATCGACGTCGAGAGCGGCACACCCTGTCCAGTGGCGACTTGCGACACCAAGGTGGTGGAACTCGGTGGTGAAATGAGTCCCGTCGTGCCGGCCATGCTGACGAAGCTCAGATAGCTCGAAGCGACGGCGGCGTCGGTCGCCACCGATGTGAACGCCGTCGCCAGCGCCTGCGGCGAACCCTGGGACGGTTGCGGACCGTAGTAAAGCTGCAGTCGGTCTCGGTTCGTGCCGGCCTCAGGGCCAAATCGTGTCGCGCTGATACGCGCGTTGCCATCGCTCACGATCTTGGTCAAACCGGTGACGGAGTTGCCGGAGCCCTGCAGTTGCCAGTACTCCGCGCTGGTCGTGCCCGTCACCGCCGTTGCCGCCCCCGCCTTCGTGCACGACGTGTCGCCGCACGCCGTCACTTTCACCGAGTAGGCCGTGGCCGCCTTCAGTGACGTCAACGACCTCGACGTCGCCGTCGTCGTCGCGGTCGTCAACGTGTTCGTCACGCCGTCCGTCACCGCAACTTCGTAGTGATCCACGGTGCCCGATGGGGCCGTCCACGAGACTGACAGCTGGCTCGACGAGTACATCTTGATCGCCCCGACCGTGCGTTCATTCACGTTGGCGACGGTGACACCTGTCGGCGCGCTCTGTGTTGACGTCGACGGCGTCGACGGCGTTTCAGAGACCGAGATCGACGGGCTGCGGCCACACTGTGGTGGTGACATGGCCGGTGAGAGTGCGAGGACCACAACAAGAAGCGACGGTTTGGGGATCATGCGGGACAGAGGATACACCCATGCTCACTTGAAGCCGATCCTGCGCCGAAGCTGAACGAATGCTCGCATGATCTCAACGTTGACATCCGCGGCTCGAGTGCTTCTCAACACACTCGAGAGCATTGCCACGCCCTGCTCGGTAAACACATGTGGCCGCGATCGCCGACCGCCCCATGAACTTGAAATGCCAATCTGGCATTTCAAGTTGGCGACTTCGTCCGTGGCGAGCTGAAACATGAAGTCATCTGGAAAGCGACGACGGTTGCGACTGACCGCGCGCACAAGGACCCCCGTCTCGACCTGGTACAGCATCGCTAAGTCAGCGTCCAACATTTTTGACAGTGCGCGCGGCGCTCGGCCCGAGCCGAGAGACAAATCCGCGGCCTCGGTAGTCCGCTGCTTCAGCCCGGGCTCCACCGACCCGCCCGCCAGCAGTTGCGCGCACCGGGTGGGTGCTGTCTGCGGTTGAATCAGTTGCCAGGACTGTATACTGCGCCGCAGGCATGAGCGATTCCCCCGTGCGGTCCCGTCGCGAGTTCCTGCAGGCGTCTGCGGCCTCAGCGGTGGCGATGTCTGCGGCCATCCGCGATGTGATGGCTGCCCCGTCGCGGCCGAACATCGTGTTCCTCTTCTCCGACGACCACTCGCTGCAGACCATCGGCGCCTACAGGACGCGCTTGCAGAGTTTTATCAACCGGCACAATCTCACACCGCACCTCAACCGTCTCGCCGCGTCCGGCGGCGTGTTCGAGCGCAGCTACTGCTGCAACTCACTCTGCGGTCCGAGCCGCGCCGCGATTCTCACCGGCCTCCACAGCCACGCCAACGGCTTTCGCGACAACAGCAGTCGCTTCGACGGCAGTCAGTGGACGATGCCCAAGGCCCTGCAGGCGGCGGGGTATCAGACGTCCATGATCGGGAAGTGGCACCTGGTGAGCGAACCCACCGGGTTCGATCATTGGGAGATCCTTCCGGGGCAAGGCAGCTACTACAACCCGGATTTCATCACGCCAGCCGGCACGGACCGGCGCGCCGGCTACGTCACGGACATCATCGGCGACGCCGCCATTTCCTGGCTGCGGACACGCGACCGATCGAAACCGTTTCTCCTGATGTGCCAGCACAAAGCGCCTCATCGCGCGTGGCTGCCGCCGGAACGGTATCTGCGTCTGCTCGAGAATGACAACGTTCCAGAGCCCGAGACCCTCTTCGACGACTACGCGGGCCGCGCGGCGCCGGCGTCGGAGCAGGAGATGGCAATCGGCCGCGACATGACGATGGCGAGCGATCTCAAAGTGCGGCCGCCGCTCGTGGGCGCAACAGGACTCGTCGGCGAGTTTGCGCGAATGTCCGACGCGCAGAAAGTGGCGTGGGACGCGGCGTACGGGCCGCGCAACGACGCGTTCACTAAGGCCGCACCGATCGGCCGCGACCTGACGCGCTGGAAGTACCAGGCCTACATGAAGGAGTACCTGCGCTGCGTGAAAGCGCTCGACGACAACATCGGGCGCGTGCTCGACGAGTTGACGACGCAGGGGCTCGACGACAACACGGTCGTCATCTACGCGTCCGATCAGGGGTTTTATAACGGCGAGCATGGCTGGTTCGACAAACGCTGGATGTACGAAGAGTCGCTGTCGATGCCGCTGCTCATTCGGTGGCCTGGCGTGGTGAAGAAGGGCAGCCGTTTCCGACCCATGGTGCAGAACATCGACTATGCGCCGACGCTGGTCGAGATCGCGGGCGCGTCGGCGCCTGCGACCGTGCACGGCCGATCGATCGTGCCGGTGCTGCAGGGCCGAACGCCAAAGGACTGGCGCACGAGCGTGTACTACCACTACTACGAGTTTCCGCAGGACCATCGCGTGCAGGCCCACGTTGGTGTGCGCACCGATCGCTACAAGCTGATCTATTACTATCCGATCAACGCGTGGGAACTGTTTGACCTCGACAAGGATCCGCAGGAGGTCGCGAGCGTGTACGGCATGCCCAAGTACGCGAAGGTCGAGGCGGAACTCAAAGTCGAGCTTAACCGGCTGCGCGCGCAGTATGGCGAGACACCGTACCCGTCGCCCCCCTGATGGCGCCCGGCGAACCGTTTCACATGATGACGAAGCCGTCCGGGCCGATCTGCAACCTGGACTGCCAGTACTGCTTCTACCTCGAGAAGGAG
>Ga0114969_10000685_pt1 | contig 29262 bp, 30 predicted proteins | sample M_130807_MF_Meta_FD_87316 | JGI IMG/M metagenome (GOLD analysis project Ga0114969, IMG submission 87316) | Freshwater microbial communities from Lake Montjoie, Canada to study carbon cycling - M_130807_MF_MetaG | ecosystem: Environmental > Aquatic > Freshwater > Lake | place: Lake Montjoie...
CGCGCACCTCTAACGGCCTCCCGGAAGACGTGAAGAACCCCATCGGCGTCGGCGGTATCGCCAACGAGCCCGACAAGATCGCGGCCCAAGCGGTGGGCATGTGGCATGCGCCCGGCGCAGCCTGCACCACGGCCTATTTCAAATCGGGCGCCCGCGTGAAAACCAAGCGCGACGAAGACGCGCTTGCAGGCACGATCACCAATCAGGGCATGACGTTCTCAGGCGAATTGATCCTGGTCGGGTCACGCCTTGGCCAATTCATCGATCCGATGACCGATCTGGCGCTGATGCTGTTCGACCCGCAGGACGGCCAAAAGCTGGGCATCTCCCCGCTGAACGGCCCCGCCGCCGGCTGGCCCGAAATCACCCTCGAAAAGTGCACCGGCTAAACCTGCTCCCTCTCCCCCGCTGGGGGAGAGGGCCGGGGTGAGGGGGCGGTCTATCCGCCCCCACCCTTCAAAATGTCCTAATCTACAAACGGATCGGCCGGCATCGCCCGGTCGAAGTCAATCACCACCGTTTTCACTTCGGTGAAATGGTGCAGCGCCTCCATACCGTTCTCGCGCCCGATGCCGCTCAGCTTGTAGCCGCCATAGGGCAGCATCGGATGGGTGGTGCGGAAGGTGTTCACCGTCACAAGGCCCGACTGCAATTCCGCGGCAAGGCGATGCGCACGGCCGATGTCCGACGTCCATAGTCCCGCAACCAGCCCATAATCGACATCATTAGCGAGCTGAATCACCTCCTCCTCGGTATCGAAGGGCATCACCGAGAGGACCGGGCCGAAAATCTCCTCCTGCGCCAGGCGTGAGCGGTTATCGACATCGGCGAACACGGTCGGCTCGACGAAATAGCCCTTATCAAACTCGCGCGGCCGCCCGCCGCCGGTGATCAACCGCGCACCGGCTTCCTTGCCCAGCGCCACATATTGCTCGGTCTTGGCGCGCTGGTCGGCGGACGTTTGCGGCCCGATATGGGTCTTTTTATCCAACGGCATGCCGACGCGAATGGCCCGCGCCCGCTCGGCGATCCGTTCCAGAAAGGTTTCGTACAGCGGCCGCTGCACGAACAGCCGCGACCCCAGCGAGCAGGATTGCCCCGTCGAGCGGAACGCCGATTGCGTCGCCACAACCAGCGCGCGCTCGATATCGGCGTCCGCGAAGATGATGTGCGGAGATTTACCGCCGCATTCGAAGGTGCAGCGTTTCAGATTGACGCTGGCGAGCTGCATGATCTTGCGCGCCGTCGCGTGGCTGCCGGTGAAGGAAATCTTGTTCACCTTGGGATGCGCCGCCAATGCCGCACCCGTCGTGCCGCCATACCCGGGCACCACATTGAATACGCCGACTGGAAAACCGGCCTCTTCGACCAGCTTGGCGATTTCCAGAGCGGTCACCGGCGTTTGCTCTGCCGGTTTCACCACCAGCGCATTGCCCGCCGCCAAAGCCGGGCCGATTTTCCAGGAATAGAGCAGAATCGGCGAATTCCACGGCAGCACCGCCCCAACCACACCGACCGGCTCGCGGCGCGTGTAAGCCAGCGCGTCGGGCTTAAAGGGAATTTGCTCGCCTTGAATCTTGTCGGCCGCGCCGGCAAAAAACGTCAGCCAGTCGACGGCGCGCTGCACCTCGCCGACCGTGTCGCGCAAGGGCTTGCCATTGTCGCGGCTTTCCAGCTCAGCCAGCTTTGCCGCATCGCGCTTCACCAATTCGGCCAGCTTATAAAGAAGCGCCCCGCGCCCGCTGGCAGTGATCTTTTTCCGCCAAGGCCCATCCATGGCCGCCCTGGCCGCAGCCACCGCCTTGTCCACATCCTGTTCGTCGGCTTCCGCGACCTCGGCCCATACCTCTTCCGTCGAAGGATCGATGGAGGCAATCGCCCGCCCCGAATGCGGCGCAACCCATTCTCCGCCAATATAGAGACGATCGTAGGTTCGCATGGCGGAAGGGTCCTTTCGGGGGTGACGCGCGGCGCTGTGACAGACGAAAACCCTTGAGAATTTCGCGCCGCAAGTCAAATTCGCCGGAAGGCGCGGTTCGCGCCCGTCACCCGGAGTATCTATGGCGACCAGCGACACGCCGAAAGTCGAAAAATGGCACGAGGCGGTGATCCGTGCCTTAAAGGACAATGAGGTGCGGCTGGTCGTTTATGTGCCGGACAACGTCCTGCGCCCTTTGATCGACGCGATCACCACCGACGATTATTTCACCAGCTTCATCACCGCGCGCGAGGAAGAGGCGCTTGGCATCGTTTGTGGCGCGGCCATGTCGGGGCTCAAAGGCATCGTGCTGATGCAGACCAGCGGCTTTGCCACACTGCCCAATGTGCTGGCCTCGCTGGCGGTCGCTGCGCAAATTCCGGCGCTGCTCATGATTTCCGAGCGCGGCACGCTCGGCGATTTCCAGATTGCGCAGGCCATCGTCTGCCGCACCATGCGTCCGGTGCTGGAATCGCTCGGCATGGAGCACCACACGATAAGCCGGCTGGACGAAGCGCACTTCATCGCCGATCGCACCATCAAGCAGGCGTACAAAACACAAGCGCCCGCCGCCCTCATTCTTTCTCCGCTGCTGACCGCCGCCGGCCGTCCCGGCAACACTCCGGGAAGCTGATCATGGCCAACGACGCGCCGTTCAAACACAACAGCAAGATGATGAACCGCCTGGACCTGACCACGCGGCTTGTCGGCAAACTGAGGAACGATGAGGCCGTGATCGGCGGCATCGGCAATTCCAATTTCGATCTGTGGAACGCAGGGCCCCGGGCGCAGAATTTCTACATGCTGGGGAGCATGGGCCTTGCCGCCCCCATCGCCTTCGGCGTTGCGCTGGCGCAGCCCCAGCGCCGCGTGTTCGCGTTGGAAGGCGATGGTTCGCTGCTGATGCAGCTCGGTTGCCTTGCGACGATTGCCAATGTCGCGCCGAAGAATCTCACGATCATCGTGTGGGACAACGCGATGTATCAGATCACCGGCTCGCAGAAGACAGCGAGCGCCGGCAAAGCCGATTTCGTCGAAATCGCGCGCGGCGCGGGGCTGGCACAAAGCGCCTGGGCAAACGACGAAGCCGATTTCGAGCGCCTGATCGATGCCACGCTGGCGGGCGATGGCCCCTGGTTCATCGCGGCGCGCATCGACGGGAGCACGCCTAAAGGGCAAACTCCGCGCGAGCCGGTGGCGATCAAAGACAATTTCATGCGGGGCATTGCCATCAAACCGGCATAACCCGCGAAGCAAGGAGGCAGCGTTGCGTAGCCGGACCGCAGCCGCACTCCCGGTCCTGATGGCGGCTTTCCTCGCGGGGTGCGCGGGCGGCCCAGAGATTTATGGCACCCTTCCGCCGGCGCAGCTCGATCCGTTTTTTCCCCCTCCCCAGCCGCCCGAACAAAGTCCGCCCTCCGGGCCCTATCTGAACCTGCATCCGCCTGGAGTCCTGGGGAAACGGCTCGTTGGCTTCGGCACTGGCTTCTTCATTGCGCCCAACAAGGTGCTGACCAATTTCCATGTCGTGCGTCCCTGCATGGCACTGACGGTCGGCAACAATCGCGAGGGCAGAGAAATCGACGCGCGCTACGACTATGGCGATCCGCAAGCCGATCTCGCCGTTCTGACGACCGAACCGGCGGACGTGACCCCGGCACGTTTTGAAACCGAAATCGGACCCGAAACCACGCAGGGCCTTGCGGTTGTCGGCTATCCCGCCCTTGGGCTGCCGGTTCTGTTCGCCCAACTCGACCGGGTTATCGCGGACGCAGCCGACGTCGCGAACGAGCGGGACCTCTATCCGTTTTCTGGAACCGTCCATGCCGGCAACAGCGGAAGCCCCGTCTTGAACGACCGCGGTGCCGTGGTCGGCGTCGTAACAGCGAGGCTCAACACCGTGCGCATCTTTCAAGATACTGGGATGCTCGTGGCCGACGCTGGCTTGGCGGCACCTAACCGGGCAGTGTTCGGATTTCTGGACAGGAGTGGCGTTGAGTATCTGCGGGCGGGCGCGGCGGACACACTGCCGACCGAGCAAGTCCTTGCCCAGGCACATGGATTCGTACGGCAAGTCGGCTGTTGGAGGTAACGTGGGCTTAGCTTTTTAAGCGATTGCGGCAATATGGCTGCCCCGGGTTAATTGTTTTTGCAGTGCCGCAGGCCCAGATTGATGCTGCATTTAAGCGGCATGCGACATGGCTGAATTGGCGGCGAGAGACGTAATGTCGGCAGTGCTGCGCGGCGCACGCGCCTCATGCCCGAATTGCGGTCATTCCCCACTGTTCCGGGCCTATCTGAAACAGGTCGATGCCTGCGCCCATTGCCACGAGCCCTACAAGCACATCCGCGCCGACGATGGCCCCGCCTGGCTGACCATTCTGATCGTTGGCCATATCGTCGTCGGCCTTGCCTTGACGCTGGAGATGTACGCGCCGCAGCCGGTGTGGCTGAGCATCCTGCTGTTCTGCGGCATGGCGCTCGCGATGATCCTGGCTGTGCTTCCACGCGCCAAGGGCATGTTCATCGGCGCCATCTGGGCCATGAAAGCCCCCGGCTCCGAACTCTAAGCCCCCCTCGCCCCCATCGGGGGAGAGGGTCGGGGCTTGTCCCGCCGAAGCCATTTGGCGAAGGCGGATGAGGGGGCGGTCTATCCGTCCCTTGATCCTACGGCGGCTTTTCCGTGACCCCGCCCTCGCCTTGCGATAAAGCTGCCGCCGTTTTCGGGGGAAGAACCTATGCGTATCGCAATCTTTGGCGCGTTGATGACGTTGATCCTCGGCGTTCTCATCATGACCGCGTCACCGCTGTTCGCGTAAAACGTGAAAGACAAGATCGTCGCCGTCAGCGACCGGATGCAGCGCAATTACCGCTATGCCCTGACCGCGCCCATGGGCCGCGATTTCGATCCGGAATTCCGGCCGCAACTGACGCCGAAGGAAATGCTCGCCATGGGCGTCTTTGGCGGCAAATACATGACCGATTGCCGGAAAGAGTTTCCTGCCGATTGGTTCGCTGAGGCGAAGCTGTCCCCGGATAAGCGCAATCCAAAGCTGAATTTCTTCGGCGTCGATGCGAGCCAGCCCTTATCGGAATGGCGGCGCAAAGGCTGGATTCACGAGGACGACCCGCGCGGCTGGTTCCAATGGTACTGCCGCTATTACATGGGCCGCCGGAGCGACGACGATGCCCGCCAGATCGGCCGTTGGAAGGCGATCCGCCGCCACATCCGGCAAATCGAGAAGAACTGCGAACCGGCAGACTGGTCCTGCCGCCCCCGCCAACGCCAAGCCGTCTTGCATTGGGCGTATGACAGCCGGCGCATGTAGCGAAGAAATCGCCGATTGTTTGCGTCAGATCAAAGGCTAAGCCCAGTCGTTCGGTTTCTTATCGGCGCAGCCCTTTAGCCCGAGTGTCCCTTGACCCGCGAAGTCACCGCTGAAGCCGAGATCGAGATCAGCCCCTATGAGATGATCGGCGGGGCGGAAGCGCTGCGCCGTATCGTGAACCGCTTCTACGACGTGATGGACACCGACCCCGGCGCCGCGACCATACGGGCCATGCATGCGGCCGATCTTGGCCCCATGCGCGAGCGGCTGTTCGAATTCCTGAGCGGCTGGCTTGGTGGACCGCCGCTGTATTTTCAGCATCCGGAGCATCGCTGCATCGGGTCGGCGCACCGGCCCTATGCCATCGGCGAGAAAGAGCGCGACGAATGGCTGATGTGCATCCGCCGCGCCATGGCCGACTGCGGCGTCGCTAAAGACGTCCGCGAACTGCTCGATCGCCCCTTCAGCATCATTGCGGACGCCTTCCGCAATCGCTGAACCGCTCTCGCTTAAGGGTTGGTGCCGCTGACGCTGGCCGGATCGATCTCATAAAGGACGCGGACTTCGCCGGGCTTGGCGAAGGGATATTTGTCCTGGCCCAGATATTTCTTGGCCATCTTGTCGATATGGGCCGATGCGCCCTCTTCGGTCATGCCGGTGACTTTTCCCCGGATCTGCACATAGCGGTAGGGATTATCGGGATCGGTGATCGAGATCGCCACGGGAGAGCCGGGCTTCAGCTGGTTCGCCTTGACCCGCCCCTTGGCGGTGTTCATCAGGACCTTGCCGTTCAGATAGTCGATCCAAACCGGCGTCACCCGGGGTGTGCCGTCCGGCGCGACCAGGGCAATATGGGCAAACGCCTTCTTGCTCTCCACCAAGTCCCGCCACGCGTCGATTGCTTCAGCCATCTTCCGCTCCTAACCATGTTCGCCGCCAAGGCTAGAGGCGGCGGGCCAAGGGAGCAAGAGAGGCTCGCGGCTCGTTGTACATTCGCGTTCGATTCCTGAAAGGAGACCACCGTTGAGCGAACCCAAGACCCAGACCGGAGGCTGCCATTGCGGCCATGTCCGTTATCAAGCGCAGGCCAACCTCGAACACGTGCTGTCGTGCAACTGCTCGATCTGCACCCAGCGCGGCCTTTTGCTGACCTTTCTACCTGCGGCCCAGTTTCACCTGGGATCGGGTGGCGATGATCTCGTCGAATACCGCTTCAACAAGCACGTCATCCGGCATCTCTTCTGCCCAGTTTGCGGCATCGAGGCTTTCGCCCGCGGAACGGCACCCGACGGTACCGAGACGATTGCACTCAACGTCCGCACCATCGACGGTATCGACGTGTCCACGCTGAAACCCCAGTCTTACGACGGCCGAAGCAAGTAATGGCAAGGCGCGGTCGCGGCCCTGAACGGAATGTAAACCTCGGGTTACGCGAGCCTCTCCTCCAAGCAATGGGGCGTCTGCTTAAACGGCGTTGTAACGGGCGCTCCAAAAAGGCAAAATGGGAGCTACATCTCAAGCAAAATCCTTTGGAGGGAATCGGACAATGAAGCTTTTCGTCGGACTCGCGGCGGCCGCAGCGGCCACCGCAATGATCGGCGCTGCTGTGGCGGCCGAAAGCGACTTCGTCATTCGTGGCGACGCGGCCAAGCAGCTCCTGGAACAGAACTCGATCAATCTCGCGACGGCCGAGAAAATCGCCAAGGCCTGCGTCGACGAAGCGGTGAAGGAAAACGTCGGCGTCTCCATCGCGATCTACGACCAATATGGCGAGCCGGTTTACATGTACCGCATGGATGGACAGCCGCGGGTCGCCATCGAAACCGCGATCATGAAGGCGAAGACGACCCTCAACACGCGTCAATCCAGCAAAGTGGTGATGAACGCGGTGCGCAGTGGCAACCAGAGCGAAGCGCGTGCAATTTCCTTCGGCAATTTCGCCAATTCGGGCGCGCTGCCGATCACCATCAACGGCAACCAGTTCATCGGCGCCATTGGCGTCGGCGGCTCGGCGCCGCGCGTACCGGCATGGAGCGATGAAATCTGCGCCTGGCGCGCACTGACCAAAGTGATGGGCCAGCAGCCCGCGCTGCTTCCCGACGTTCCGGCTGCGGCCGCCGCCGGCGGTGGCAATGGCCCGCGCGGCAACGGCGCCCCGAACCGTTAAGCGATAGCGAACAGCGAATAGGAGACATCACATGAAAAATTATTCTGGATTTGCGATCGCTGCGGCTGCTACCGCGATGATCGGTGCAGCCTTCGCGGCTGAAAGCGACAAGTTCGTGCAGCGCGGCGACGCCGCCAAGCGCATCATGGAACAGAACACCATCAATATCGCGACCGCTGAAGCGATCGCCAAAGCCTGCATCGATGAGGCGACGAAGGAAGGCGTGAAGGTCAGCATCGTGGTGATGGATCAGTTCGGCGAACCGGTTTACTTCACCCGCATGGACGGCCAGGGCAAGGCCAACGTCGATACGTCCTTCATGAAAGCCAAGACCGCGCTGAATATGCGCGCGCCCAGCAAGACGGTGATGAACCAGGTGCTGCAAGGCCGCTCTTCCGAGCTGCGTCAGTACTCTTTCGGCAACTTCGCCAATTCCGGCGGCCTGCCGATTATCGTCAACGGCAACCAGCTGATCGGCGCCATTGGCGTCGGTGGCTCGGCGCCGCGGGTTCCGGTCTGGAGCGATGAAATCTGCGCCTGGCGCGCGCTGACCAAGGTCATGGGTCCGCAACCGCCGCTGCTGCCCGATGTACAGCGCAGCGCGGAATCCGGCGGCGGCGCCGGTCCGCGCAACAACGGTGCACCGAACCAGTAATTTTCGCTATTTGATGGGAAAAAGGCCCCTTAGCCGGGGCCTTTTTCTTGTTCGGGTTGTGCAAACCCCCTGCAAAATGTCAAAATGTTCATCAGATGCTGAAGCCAGCATCGCAACCGGAGGGAATCCACATGAAGCTTCATCTCGCGCTGTTGGCTGGCATTGCAGCCACGGCTATCGCCGGGTCGGCGTTCGGCGCCGCCTCGATCAACGACGTCGTCCAAAAGGGCGACTCCGCCAAAAAAGTCATGGAAAAGAACCAGATCAACCTGGCGACCGCCAAGGCGATCGGCGACCACTGCCTGAACGAAGCCGCTGCCAAGGGCATGGGCGTCAGCGTCGTCATCATCGACCAGTTTGGCGTCATCACCTATTACGTCCGCGGCGACGGCCAGGGCAAAACCAACACGGAATCCGCTCTGTGGAAGGCCCGCACGACGCTGAACACGCGCGCCGCCAGCAAGGCACAGATGAACGCGGTTCGCACCGGCGCCGTCTCCGAAGCCCGCGTCACCTGGCAGGGCAATTTCGCCAATGCCGGCGCGCTTCCGATCGTCGTTGACGGTCAGTTCCTCGGCGCCATCGGCGTCGGCGGTATGGCCGCGACTCCCCCGACCTGGAGCGACGAAATCTGCGGCTACAACGCGCTCGTGGCCGTGCTCGGCCCGCAGCCCGCGCTGCTGCCCGACATGCCGAACCCCTACGCCATCAGCAATGCTGGCGGCGCCGGCGCACGTCCGCCCGCAGCTCCGCGCTAAGCAGAGCATCGCTTGCAACATCGGGCCTCGCGCAAGCCTTGCGCGGGGCCTTTTGTTTGTCTGGTCTTTTGTTTCTCTGGCCTCCCGTGGCATGTTCCCGCCCAAGATGCGGGAGCATCCAGCCATCAGGGAGGATTTCATGAGATTCACAGCATTGATTAGCGCAACCGCCGTGCTCGCCGTTTCCGGCGCCTATGCGGCCACCAGCTATGACGGCAACGGTCAGGTGCCGCAGCAATTCGTGCTGTCCGGCAAGGCCGCCGACAGGCTGCACGATCATATTTCCATCAATCTCGCCACCGCCGAAAAACTCGCCGCGGCGTGCGAAGCCATCGCCAAGAAGAACAACAGCCAGGTCGTGGTCGTCGTGCTCGACCCGCAAGGCTTGCCGGTTCTGCTCCGCCGCATGGATGGCGAAGGCCATGTCCAGATCAACGCGACCCAGCAGAAGGCGCTCACGGCGCTCCGCACGCGCGCGCCCAGCCGTGTGCTGAACAACCGCAACGTGGAAGACCCCTTCACCAACCAGAACATGTCCGGCTACGGCCTGACCACGCAGGAAGGCGGCCTTCCCATCATCGTCAACGGACAGCTCATCGGCGCCATCGGCGTCGGCGGCATTCCGCCGGTCGAGCGTAACGCCACCTACGGTGAAGAGATGTGCGCCCGCGACGCGCTGGAAGCCGTGATCGGCCCGCAACCCGCACTGCTCCCCGATCTGGCAGCCGAGCGGCGTACACGCCCGCAAGGCGCAGGCGGCGGCGCCGGCCGCGCCGGCAACGGCGCTCCGAACCGGTGAAAAAAGGGTGAGTAGAGAGTGGGGAGTAGTGGGGTAGGGAGAACAACTCCCAGCGCGGCCCCCTTCACTACTCACTACTCACTACTCACTACTCACTACTCACTACTCACTACTCACTACTCACTACTCACTACTCACCCATGAGATATCCATGCGCGACAGAAAATTCGTTATCGGCTTGATGGCCGGACTTGCCGGCGGCGCACTGCTCGCCGTTGCCGGTGCAACGATCGCCGCCGAGCGGCACCCGGTTTTCCAATTCGGGCCGGTGCCGCCGCAATTCGTCATCAGCCCGGAAGATGGCGCCCGCAGTCACGACCACATTTCCATCAAGGCCGAAGTCGCCGAGCGGCTGTCTCACGTCTGCGAAGCCGCGGCCAAAGCTCATGGCGGCTCCGCGACCATCGTCATCCTGGATCCGTTCGGCATGATCATCCACGAACACCGGATGGACGGTCAGACCTACATCAATCAGAAGGCCGCGGAAAACAAAGCCCGGACCGCGCTGCTGACGCGCGAGCCGTCGCACGTGCTGACCAACCGTGCGTTCGACGATGTTTCGACGCTCATCCGCATGGATCAGTTCGGCCTGAACGTGCAGGAAGGCGGTCTGCCGATCATCGTCGGCGACCAGATGATCGGCGCGATCGGTGTCGGCGGCGGCGCCGGCGGCGCCTCCTATGGCGAAGAACGCTGCGCGCATGACGCGCTGACCGAAGTGTTCGGACCGCAGCCTGCGCTGCTGCCACCGCCCGCTGGCGGACGCACCAATGGCGGCGGTTTCCCGCAACGCGCGGCGCCGCCAGCCGCCGGACGATGAGATGAGGGGTGAGTGGTGAGTGGTGAGTAGGGAGTAGTGGGCTTGCGCATCGTGGCTGCTATTCACTACTCACCACTCACTACTCACCTTCTTCCCCACCCCCACCCGGAGACATTCCCGTGCAATACCTTCACACCATGGTTCGCGTTGCCGACCTTGAAAAGAGCCTCGCCTTCTATTGCGGGCTGCTGGGGCTGAAAGAAATCAGCCGCCAGGAAAGCGAGAAGGGACGCTTCACGCTCGTGTTCCTTGCTGCGCCGGGCGATGAAGATCTGGCCCATGAGCGCAAGGGACCGATGGTCGAGCTGACCTACAATTGGGACCCGGAGGTCTACACGGGCGGGCGCAATTTCGGTCACCTCGCCTATCGCGTCGATGACATCTATGCGGCCTGTAAGAAATTCATGGATGGCGGCGTGACCATCAACCGGCCGCCGCGTGACGGCCACATGGCGTTTATCCGCTCGCCCGATGGCATCTCCATCGAACTTCTACAACGCGGCCCCGCTTTACCGCCGCAAGAGCCCTGGACCTCCATGCCCAATACCGGCGCCTGGTAGCCCCTCACACATGCCGCTCCATCAAGGCCGCCGCATTGTTACCGGACACGACGACCAAGGCCGCTCCGTCATCCTTGAGGATGCACCGCCCATGAATGTGGTGCCGAACCCGTCCGATCCGGATCGCGGCCATATAAATTTCTGGCGCACGGACGGTGTACCAGCGAGCAATGCCGAGTTCGTCGATCCCATGGCCGGGCCGCCCTGCCCTCTGCCGCCCCCCCAAGGTGGCACCATGTTCCGCTACTTTCAGATCGCACCGGAGAAGAACGAGGCCGGCCTCTCCAAGGAGGAACGCGACCGCCGCATGGCGCGCATGTTTGAAGCGGCAGGCGCCGGTCACGCCCGGCTGGCGATGAACCGCCACCCCTCCATGCACCGCACCGAGTCGGTCGACTACATCATCCTGCTGAAAGGCGAGGTCATCTGCCTGCTCGACGTGGGCGAAGTCCAGATGAAGCCCTTCGACGTCCTGATCCAGCGCGGCACCAACCACGGCTGGGTCAACCACGGCGACGAACCCGCCCTCCTCGTCGCCGTCCTAGTCGACGCCACACCCCTCCCACGCGACTAGCCCAGCCCCTCGCCCCTTTTCGGGGAGAGGGTTGGGGTGAGGGGGTGGTCTATCCGCCCGACGCTCTTACCGCCGTTTATCCGCAACGCGGCCAAAATCCGCCCCATCCTCACCACTGCGGCCTTGCGCCCGGATCGCCCTTCCCCTATATCCGCTCGCCCCTACATGGGGGTCGTGACGCGGGGTGGAGCAGCCCGGTAGCTCGTCAGGCTCATAACCTGAAGGTCACAGGTTCAAATCCTGTCCCCGCAACCAAAAGGCCCGCTGGTTTTCGCCAGCGGGCCTTGTCTTTTTGGGGCCTGGACTTCTTCAGCCAGCCAGCCAACACCTGCTTATGCCCGATCTACAACCGCCGGACAGCCTATCCGCCTATCTCGCGCCTGATGGTTTCGTCGCGGAGCTCCAGCACGAGCTGGGCATTGACGCGCTGGAGACGCACGAACGTCTGGTTCTGGCACGCATAGCCGATCCACGGCCTGTCTGGGTTGCCAACACCTGGCACGAGCCGCAGCGGATCGAGATCGCCTCCATCGGAGATGCCGTAAAGAAGCTTCGCGCCATTCAGCGCAATTGGGCGCTTTATTCTTGCGCCGAACACCGCCGTGCCGCGCTGATCGCCGAGCAGTTGCCTAAGGTTTCGGCCAAGCCTCTGAGCTTCGGCGCACCCGCGCCCTCCGCGCCGCTGGGTTCGTGGACCCTTCTGGACAAGACCACGCTGCTGGCGGCGCCGCGCTGTTCCAGCCCGTTCCCCAACGGCGAGGTGCACTTCATCGAAGATCGCACTACCCCGCCGAGCCGCGCCTATCTGAAGCTGTGGGAGCTGTTCACGCTTCTGGGCGAACGTCCCCAACCCGGGGAATTCTGTCTCGACCTCGGCGCCAGTCCGGGCGGCTGGAGCTGGGTGCTGGCCGGGTTAGGCGCCCGCGTGCTCAGCGTTGACAAAGCACCGCTCGATCCCGCCACCGCCGCGCACCCCAACATCGAGACCTTACGCGAAAGCGCCTTCGGGCTCGATCCTGCCAAAGTGGGGCCGGTGGATTGGCTGTTTTCGGATATCGTCTGCTATCCGGCCCGGCTCTATACGCTGGTCGAAAAATGGCGCGCCACGGGCAACGTGCGCCGCTTCGCCTGCACGCTTAAATTCCAGGGCCCGACCGATTTCGAAACCATGCGCAAATTCGCGGCCATCCCGGACTCGCGGCTTTTGCACCTGCACGCCAACAAGCACGAGCTTACCTGGATCAAACTGCGCTGATCCTCAATGCGCTTTGGCTTTGGCCGCCAGTGGTTTTGCCGGCGGCTTCTCCGGGGCTTTTTTGGCCGGCGCCGGTGGCTGCACAAATTCGCTGAACACCCAGCCCTGCGCACCGCCCGTAACGCGAACCTCCGTCCAATTGCCGGTGGTCTGCACAGGCGTCACTTGCGCGCCCTTTTTCAGGAACGCAACGACAGGCGCCTGCATGTTCGGACCGGAACGCATGTTCGCGCCGCGGTCGAGAGTCACGGCTTGCAGTTTCTTCAGCGCAGCCGGTTTCGGGGTGGTGGGAGGCACCGAAATCGTTGAAGAAAACACACCGGAAATATCCGGCAGCGGCAATTTCAGGCCAAGCACGTTTGTGCCGGCATAAACCGTGAGCCCGGTTGCGATCACCAGGGCGGCGCCGATCAGACCGGCCCTACCTTTGGTTTTGCTTTCGCCATCAGCATCGCGCGCCTTAGAGAGCGCGTTCCAATCTTTGTTCGTCCGCAGGGCGGGCTGCGTGTTTTCAGGCGGTGTAGGATTACCTTCTCGCGTCTCGGGCAGAGACTGGCTGGTGCGCCTCTGCAACGTGGCGATCTCATCGCGCTGGCGCAGGATTTCCTCATTGTCGCTTGCATCGCGCGCACCGTTGCGAATGCGCAGTTGCGCCAACGCCCGTTCCGCCGCCTCAAAGCGGGCGGTCGCATCGGCCAGTTCGCGCGCCGCCTGCCGCTTCCATTCCGCTTCGGCGGAGAGTCTGGCCGTCTCTTGCGCTTTCCACGCCCGTTCGGCCTGCAGCATGGCGTCTTTCATCTGCTGCTCACGTTCCTCGCGCGCGGCTCCCGCCTCGGATTGCACGCGCGCCAGTTCGGCGTCCTTCGCGGCCAAAATCTGCTGGGCGGCTTCGGCAACCGCAAGCTGCTGCGCCGCTTCGGCATCTGCCTCGGCAATCGCTTGCCCAAGCTCGCCGCGCGCGCGGTCTTGCGCGTCCTGCGCAGCGCGGCACGTCTCCTCCAGCTTTGCCTGGGATTCGGACAGCGCCTCGCGGAGGGCGCGGCATTCCCGTTCCAGGCATTCGCGCGCTGCTGCTGCTTCGACCTGCTCGCTGGTCCACTCGCTGCGATAATTCTCTTCCCACAACGCTTCAGCTGCGGCGAGCTGGCCGGCCATGTTGGTCTTGGAGACGCTTTCGGCATCGGCGAGCGCGATTTCGAAGTCGTCCCGCGCACGCTGGCGCTCGGCTTGTGCTTGCGCCTGGGTATCGGCGAGAAGCGACTGGCATTCCGTCAAAGCCGCATTCAGCGTGGCGCATTCGCTTCTCAGCTGCAGCAGTTCGCCGTCTTGCGCCCGCATTGCCTCGGAGGCTTCCGCGACAACATCTTCAGCGTGGGCGCGCCATTTGGCTTCGGTGGCAGACAGCTGCTTGGCGTTTTCGGCTTTCAACGCCGCTTCCGCCTGCGCCACGGCTTGGCGCAGCGCGGCTTGCGCACTTTCGCGTTCGTTATTTCCGGCAGCGCGCAGTTGCTGGATTTCGGAATCGCGCGCCGCAATCGCAGAACGCAAACTAGCGCTTTCCTCGCGAAGCTGGCTCAACGCGCGTTCGCTTTGGGCGCGTAGTGCCGCCGTCTGAGCTTGGGCTTCGGCCAGTGCATTTTCAGACTGCTGGCGCCACTGGGCGTGTGCGTCCGCCAGCGCCCTTTCGGATTGCAGGCGCCATTGGGTTTCTGCTTCGGCACGTTGCCGGGCGGCTTCGGCTTTCCAACCGGCTTCGGCCTTGCCAAGCGCATCGCGTAATTCGCGTTGCGACTGTGCGCGGTCGCCTTCACCTGCCGACCGCAGCTGACGGATTTCCGTGTCGCGGCTGGCGACCGCGGCGCGCAAGCTCGCGCATTCCTCGCGCAAACCATTCAGCGCGCGCTCACTTTGCAGCCGCGCACCTTCGGACGTCGCGCGCAGTTCGGCCACGCTGCGTTTGAGCTTTTCTTCCCATTGCGCCTCGGACACCGCGACCTGACGGCCGGCTTCCGAACGCGCACCGGCGACGCCCTTGCGATAATCTTCCTGCCAGCGTGCTTCGACGGCGGCCAATTGGCGCGCGGCCTCCGCTTTCCAATCCGCCTCGGCCTTGGCGAACTGTTCCTCGGCTTCCAGCAGCAATTCCTCGCGCGCTTGCGCGTCGCCGTGCTGGAGCCGCGCAATTTCCGCTTCGGAGGTGGCGAGTTTGATCTGCAGCGCCGACACTTGCGACCGCAGCCGCGTGAGTTCCTCATTCTGCTGCTCACCCGGCGACGGCGCGCCGCCCAGCGGCACGGGAAGAGACGGCTCGGCTTCACCCTTGCGGACAAGAAAATCCGACGGCAGTGCATCGCCGCCTTGGGGTTTGCGCAAATCCGTCGCCATCGCCGAAAGCGAAGACGCGGGCGCGGGCCGCTTGCGCACCAAAAGTGCGGCGGTCAGGCTGGAAAATTTGCTCTCATCCACATCGCCTTTACGTTCGGCGAGGGACTCGTCGTCGTCGGCCTCGGCGGCCTCCACAGCATGCTGCGCCATCGCGCGGCTCCAATTGTCTTGCACGATGCCTTTGCAGCAGCGGGCTCGGCGGTCGGATGAAATGTCGTTCGTAGCGCCGAATGTAACCGACAGACTGATGCCAGCCCGTTATGGCAGACGATTGGATTTGCCTAAGTTTGTAACGAAACGGCGTGGGGGATATTCGCCGCCCGCGCCCCGGATAAATCGCCCCCTCACCCTGACCCTCTCCCCGAAATGGGGAGAGGGAAATTGCGGCAAACCTCCCTCTCCCCCAGCGGGGGAGAGGGCCGGGGTGAGGGGGAGTTCTATCCACCTGACCACACCCCAAAACGAAAACAGCCTCCGCAAGGCATCCCCTGCGGAGGCTGTTTGTTAACCCTCAATCAATTTTCGGCGGTCGCCGGTCCTGCGGCGCGTGCCAGCGATGTCGAGAACGCATAGGGCACCAGGATGTGCGCCGTATTGGACCTGCTGCCCCATTCCGGGCTTTCGACCGGCTCCGGATTTTTGACCTGCACGTGCAGCTTGCCTGCGTTGACGAACTTTTCCGCCGGCAGCACGAAGCGCAGCTTTGTCGCGCCGTCCACCATTGTCGTCACCGGCTCACCATTCACGTACACAACCGAGCGCTTCACGAAATTGACGCCGGTCAGCGTCACCGTTGTCTGCGCGGTGTTCTGCAGAATGGTGCGCGGCGCGATGGCTTCGATGGCCGGCGTCGGCGAGATGACGTAATCGGGTATCGCGCCCAGGCCCGGACCTTTACGCACATAAGCGATGCCGGGGAAAACGCCGGATTCCTGACCGTTCGGCGCCGTCACAGTCATATAGGGCTTGGGCATCTGCACCGGCTTGGCCACGAACTGCTTCACCGCATTGGTGAAGGCCATGTTGCTGACGGGCGCGCCGTCCTAGCTGATCTTGTCGTTCGAGAACATGGCGCCGCGATACCAGGCGTGGAAACCGCGATCCACGACATGGCCGTCTTTGATGACCATGTTCATCTTGCGCATGTTGCGGATATCGGCAGACGGATCGGCATCGAGAATGTCGAGGTCGGCAAACTTGCCAACTTCAACCGTGCCGATATCGTTCAGATGGAAGTGCTGCGCGGCAAACTTGGTCGCCTGTTGCAGAACCTTCATCGCGGGAACCTTGGCGTCTTCCTGGAAGATTTCCATTTCCTGCAGCACGCCCAAGCCCGGCGCGGATTGCGAATCGTCCATCGACGGCAGCGCATGGCCGCCGGCCGCGATGAGATCGCCGATGAACTTGGCGTGGTTCTTGTAGCCGCAGCTGCGGATGGAAATCTGCGCGGGGGTCAGTTCTTCCTCCGGCATCTTGTTGTTGTCCATCAAATCCGCGATGGCATATTGCGGGTAGTAGGACAGCAGATCGGGATTGGTGAACAGCTCGCGATCTTCCTGGCGAATCTTCTGCCATGTTGAGGGGAAGCCGTGGTCGGCGGCCTGAAGATTGGGAACGACTGCCGCCTGGTGCGAGGCGAGGAATGCCACCATTTCCTTTTCCTTCGCCGGGTCCATATCGCAATAGACGTCCGGCGGAAGGCCGACATAGCTCTTCCACTTCTCTTCATTCTTGTTCATTTCCACGCCGACAAGGCCGGTGTGCAGCATGACGTCCGCGCCCGCCAGCACGCAGGATTTCGCGCGCGTCGTCGGACCGACGCAGCGGAACACCGCCGCCTTGCCCGCCTTGTGCGCTTCATCGGCGTAAGCGGCGAACACTTCCATCGGCGCATTGCCGTCTTGCGCGCCGATCACGTCCGCGCCTTGCGCGATAAGCTGCTTGGCGCGGGCGCGCGCTTCTTCCGGCGTCTTCAACGTGGCGCCGTTGAAGGACTGGATGGGAATGTAATGACGCGGCCCTTCGAACATGCCGTGATTGATGGCGTCGCGCTCGGCCACGCCCTGATCGCCGCGGCCGACATTGGGCACCACCGAGGTAACGCCGAAATAGAGATAGGCTTCGTTGAAGAACCAGGTGTGGAAGGACATGGCGTCGATCAGGCCGGGCGTGATGAACTTACCCGCCGCATTGATGACCGTGGCGCCCGCCGGAACCGGGACCGCACCGGCGCGGCCGACCGCCGTGATGCGATTACCCGTGATGACGATCACCGAGTTCTGCAGCGGCGCGCCGCCATTGCCGTCAATCAGCGTGCCGCCCTGGACGACCAGCACTTGCTGCTGCTGCCCTTGCGCCTGTGGCGATGCCGCAAGACCGATCGCAACAGCCGCCGCCGCAGCCACCCCGAGAAATTTCGTCGTCAGTTTTGCGCGCACGCGTTTCATGGCTCTCCCCTATTTTTTTGGACTGCCGGCACTTTACCGTTCAATGGAACCCGCTTGCCATGCGATTTTCAGCCTCGGGTCATAGCTTTAAGCTAACCCTCTGCCCCGCTTGTCATCCCGGAAGCCGCGTTAGCGGCTATCCGGGACCCACCGAGCCGTTTGGACCGTAGGTCCCGGCTCGCGCTCCGCTTGGCCGGGATGACAATAATTTTGATTTCGATGAAATGATCCGGCCCTAAAAATCCGACTTTACCGCCATGGGAATGGGATAGGTCTTGCCCGTCTGAACGTCGAGATTATTCTCGGCGCAGACGATTTCCGTGAACGGCTCGACGGTCGAACGGTCTTTGGAATAGGTGACGACCGCCGACCAGGGCGTCGTGAACGCGCCGGGGTCTTCGACGGTAAAATTCACGTCCAGCGCATTGGGGCCGCTGAGACGATAGCGTTCGATCACATGCATCTTGTCGGTGTGCGGCGTGCCGAAGGCATCGACCCAGGTGCTCTTGTCGAGCCCGATCGTATCGACCACCAGCGTATCGCCCTCCCAATGCCCGACGGAATCGCCATACGGGCTCGGCTTCACATTGGCTTTGTGCTGGCCGCCGATGGACACGATGCGCGGCTGCTGCAACTGCTCATAGAGGAAGGCGACCTTGTCGCCCTTATCGAGGATCTGCGCCCGCAGGTTCAGTTGCAGGATGTACGGCACGCCCATGGGCGCGCAGGTTTCCTTGGGCGAGCGGATGGGCTTCCCCGAATGTTCGATTTCCGCATGTTGGCGCACGGCCTCGGCGGCCCAAGGCTGCAGGATCGGCGAGCGATGATCGCCCTGCCGGTAGACAACGCCACTGTCGTCCTTGTTGAGCCCCGATTCCAGCACGCTTTTCACCGGCCCCGGCCCGGAAGGCGGCGCCCGATACGGCGTCGTCGCCGTCAACCCCCGCGTCCACATCCCGGTAAAATCAGGATGCCCATCGGCGCTAAACGCGGGATAGGACACGGCCAAGGCGGCAATGGCGACAGAGGCAACAAGGCGCATGGAGTCATCCGGCTTCCGAACTTCGCGGGAAACTTACCCCCCGCCCTGCAAATTTGAAATGGCGCTCACCGGGCGCCCCGAACGCCCCATGTCGTGTTGCTTATATTCGAACCGAGCCCAAAATTAATGCCACCAGTTCCACTTGGCTGCCGGTGCCGGTCTTCTGAAAGACCCGCTTTATGTATTGGCGAGCTGTACCCTCGGTTAGGCCACATTTTACCGCGGCCGCAGCCAGCGATCCGTATTCGACCAGGCTGTTTGTCAGACGTGACTCCGCCGGTGAAAGGCCAAACAAGGCCATAAGGGTTTCCTCCCTCAAATGACCAACATGCGAAGGATCCGATACGCAAACAAGGATCGCATTATTGAATTCCGGCATGATCGTTTGCGGGCGCGGACAAGGGCAGGCCAATACGCTGTAGGGCCGCTTTCCAGAAGGACGCGACGCAGCGATGGCGATTCGTGCAGAAGCGGTATCGAGCAAAATACCACGGCGCAGGCGTTCAATCATGCGCCGATAATCGGCATCTTCGTCGGGCACGGACAATCGAAGTCCATTCCGTGTTAGCTCAATGCCATCCCGCTCAGAAGCAATCTTCTCCATCGCTTTGTTGGCAAGGCTAACGTGCCCACTTTCATTCAAAATTACCACGCCAAACGGCAATGCGTTAAATGCTTCGGTAGAAAAGCGCGCTCCCAAATTGCGAGCCAAACTAATGCTGCGCCAAAGGTGCGGTACGAAGAGACTCAGCCTCTCCATATCTCGGCGATCCGCTTCATCCTGTTTGCCGCTGCGCGCGATAAGCAAGATTGATTCGTAGCCCTTGCCGGTAAAAAGCCTCGCGCCGAACGCGTGTCTTTGGTCGCCCGCTCTATACAGCCAATCATAAAACTCGTGCTTTTGCTTGACCTCTGCGGTCGTCCCGAGCGTCACGTCATTAAAAACGACAATGTTCGGCTGCCCATGAAGAACAACAGAACCGGGATCAATCCCAAAATACTGGCTCTTGTACTCCGCGATGAGCTTATCGGAATAGCCGGTATAATGGATGACAGGCACCATGTTCCTGTTGAAATCCCACAGCATAAGGCATCCACCAAAGCCGCCGCAGGCAACGGCGACCTCCTTAACAACGGCTTCCCACGCTCCCGGGTCCGTCGCTGCTTCGTAAATGCCACCAACTATCTCATTGAATTCTCTAATAGACTTCATCAAAAACACCCCACTCGTAACAGCTCTCGACTAGCGCAATTTCATCCGCTCCCCCTACTCCCAAATGGGACTATCGAAGCTCCTGCATTCTGCGATTATTCGCGGCAAGTAGACATCTTTCACCGAACACTGAAAAACCGGTGCTGCCGGACGCTGTCGTATGGCTGACAACTATAAAGCGTTGCTTCCCATGCTAGGCATCGAATGCCCAGTCCATCACAACTACATCTTTTCCTTGCTAAGTCCCCAATGAAGCACACCCACAACAAAGAATACATTGCGATGGGAGAGACCGAAGTCACTGACCCGGCCAAACGCCTTCCTCATGCAAAGACTGCTTCGTATTACGTTTGCCTCAGAATGGGCAGGAAACGTGAACGAATTCGCCTGCCTCCTTCTGTCATTTAAGGCCGTCAAGCGATGCTGCAAAGCTCCATTTCATGGACGGCCATTTTACGCTCTCTTATCGTTTTTTGGAGCACTGCATTTTTTGGCGCGATTACCGTCGCAGTTCGGAAGCATTTTAAATCAGAAGCCATTCCGCTTGGCATGTGGCTAATTTCAGTCGTGTCAATTTTTAACATCGTCTGCTTTGAGACATTTCTGTGGGCGAAGCCTCCGAGCGCGGAGACCATGATCGGCGCATTGCCATTTTACGCAGCAAGTGGGGCGTTATTTGGTTGGGCGGTATCGGCAACGCGGCCAGGAATGCTCCGCTTAGCATTCGACGACGTTGAGCCGACGGAATTCACGCGTTCGGGACCTTACCGCTATATACGTCATCCGTTTTATTCCGCGTACATACTATTTTGGCTTGGGTGTGCAGTTGTAAGTCAAAAGCTTGCCTGCGTGTTTTTCTTCGCAGCCCTCACAACACTCTATGTTTTGGCAGCGTTTAAGGAGGAGGCCGCTTTCCAATGCTCGCCGCATTCTGATGCGTACAAAAGCTATAAGGAAATTGCTGGCCTCTTCTGGCCCAAGCGCGCCGGGCTACGGCGATGAGCCTCTCTACCTTGACCAGCTTACCTTCTTTAACAGCGCGCGTTCATGAATTGAGAGAAAAAATTGAATGCTTCCGCGTTGTCGCACCCTCCGACAAAGCAGCCGTGTATCGGCTTCGTTACGATTGCTATCTGCAAGAGGGAGCTATTTTGTCTCGTGCGGACTCGCAGCTGTATGACGAATTTGATGAACAAGATAAAGCTATGGTGTTTGCCTTTCGGCATGGCGGCATTTTGGTTGCCTCCATTCGTCTTCACGTTTTGTCAGGCGCGCACTTCGACTCGCCGACAATGCGGACGTTCAGCGACGTTCTGTTGCCGCACGTCAACGCTGGCCACACACTGATCGACCCAACGCGCTTTGTGGTGAATCGCGACGCATCTCGGCGTTTCCCTGAGCTGGTGTATCTGGCACTTCGGCTACCATTTATGGCAGCGGATTATTTTGGCGCAGATCTGGCAGTAGCGGCCGTTCGCGCGGAACACATGCCTTTTTACCGACGCGTCTTGCGATATTCAAAAGTGTCCGAGCCCCGCAGATACTTGCAGTTGGTGAAGCCGTTAGGACTGATGATTGCAGCGTTTCCACGGGAGCGGCCCAATGTAGTTGAACGGCACCCTTTTTTCCTCTCAATGCCGAACGAATCTCGGCAGTTGTTTGGTCGCGTCTAGGTAGCTATCACCATGGAAGAGCGAGTTAGAAAGCTGCTGAATGACGCTCTTAGTAGTTTATCCGAGCTACCAAGTCCGGGCGTCATTGACCGACTTGCCCGGGATTTGGCTCCGCTGCATGACCAAGCAAAGGCTTCGGGGTGCATGCAAGCATTCAAGGCGACCTGCCAAGCGCATCAATTGGCGCAAATCATTTTGGAAGACCCATATTCGCGGCGGGCATTCGAAAAGCCTAGGGGGTACGCAGGCGATGCAGTCATGCTCGACTACATATACAGGAAGCACCATCTAGATACTTCGCCGTTAGGCAGAGCGATACATGCAGCCACAACAACGCTGCCAAATGCGAAGAGCGTCTTATGGCGCAGGGATTATCTGGCCTCCATGATCTGCAGCCTGATGCGCACGAGGCCTGTCGTCCGCATTCTGGCTGTTGCGAGCGGTCACATGCGCGAGCTGGATACGGTGAAGAAGTTTAGCCAACTCCGAAATGTGGAAATTGTCGCTTTAGACCAGGATCGGAAAGCCCTGGAAGAGGCTCATGGCTGTTATCCTGAATTCGCGATAACGTCTATTAATATGTCGGCATTTTCGCCCTTCAAGAAAGCCCTTCCTTTGTCTGAAAAGTTCGACTTTGTATATTCTGCCGGCCTCTCTGATTACCTCTCCGATAAGGCGTTTGAATATTTGATGCGCAAACTTTTGGGTTATGTGAAGCCTGACGGGTTTCTCTCTGTAGGGAATTTTACAACAGACAATCACGGCCGAGCGTTTATGGAAGGTTTCATGGACTGGTCGTTGGTTTGCAGAGACGAGGCGGATCTGCTTCGTGTTGCTAAGAGGGCTTGTTCGTTTCCTGCAGAATTCAAAGTGTTTCGTGATGAAATGAGGAGCGTTGCTTATATTGAGGTAAGACCGCAGGAGATGCCCATACATAGACTTTCATCTACCCCTGAGACTCCTATGGAAATTGCGATTCATAGTGCTTCATACATGCAATAGGCATGCAGGCGTGTGAGGTTGATCGAGAAGTCGGTACAGATTGGGCAGATGGCAGAACATGTCGTCAGAGGGCTAACGATCATTGCAGAAAGAACAGGCCTTTCAATCAAACATATTTCATCCCGGAAGCCCCTCAATTGCCACCGGCGTCTACCGCCCCTGGGTGGCGTGCCATTGGGCGAAGGCGGGTTCGGTGGCGCGGATCATTTTCCAGCCCTCGGCGAGACGGCGCGTGATGCCCGCCGCGCTGGTTTCGGTCAGGCCACAGGCGATGTTGTGGGCGAGGCAGGCGCGCAGAATCGTCTGGCGGGCCTGTTCGATTTCCGGCGCGCCTTCTTCAACGCCCAGCGCCTGACGCAGATCGCTGCCCTGCCCGATGAAAAAGCCGCCAACGCCCGGCACCGTCGCAATCGCGTCGGCGTTTTTTATCCCTTCCGTCGATTCAATCATCATGATGGCGATCAGATCGCCGTCGGGATTAAGCGGCCACACATCGGCGCGCCGCTCGTACTCCGCCGTCGAGATACCCCACACCCAGGCGGCGGCTGCCGGACCGTAACCGCGCAAGCCCACGGGGTTCTGATATTTCGAAGTCCGCTTTTGCGGATAACGCATGTTCTGCACCGCCAGCAGCGCCTGCGCTGGCGTGTCGATGCCGTTGAAAATCACGCCCATCAGCCCGGCGTCGAGCGCCTGTTTGGCGATCCACTGCGCGCCTTCGCGGCCATAGGGCGCAAAGCGCGCCATCAACGCCACGTTCGGCTGGGCATTGCCCTTCTTCAGCGCGGTCGCCTTATCCACCATGCCGAGCGCGAACTGGTTCAGCGCGCGAAAATCCAGCGGCGTATGCTCCATGTCCACATAGACGTAATCGGCAGCGGAGCTCGCCATGGCGCGGGCGTTCTCGGCCGACAATTCGCTGGTCTGAAATCCAATGAAGGGCTTGCCCGCCGAAAGCTTTTCGATGACGGGGTTGAGGTGCTTGACCTCCTGCGCCGAGACTGGTTGCGCCACCATCCCGCACAATAACGCCGCCGCAGCGCACGCCATTCCAATCGCCCGCCTCATATCCTTCCCCTCCGCGATGTTGACGCAAGGATCATAGCCGACGACGCGAGGTCAGCACACATGTGTCATTCCCATCCGGGCATTGCACTCGTTGGGATTTCATATGCAATCTGCGTCCTGGTTTCAGGCCTTCTCATGGGAGCACCAATGTCCGATCTGCTGCGCGACGCCCCTGTAGCCTTGCCGGTGTAAGCGTGTATTACGAAACCAGCAAAAACGATCACGGCCTGCGCTACAATCCGCTTAAGGCTTGCGTGGCGCCGCGCCCGATCGGATGGCTGACCACCATGAGCGCCGCCGGGGTGGTCAACCTTGCGCCGTTCAGCTTCTTCAACCTGCTCAGCTACGATCCGCCGTTCGTCATGTTCTCCTCCGGCACGCACGAGACCGACGGCGATAAAAAGGATTCCGTCGTCAACGTCGAGGAGACCGGTGAGTTCGTTTACAACATGGTGACGTGGGCGCAGCGCGATCAGATGAGTCAGACCGCGCTGATCATCGACCGGCATATCGATGAAATGGCCGCAGCAGGACTTGAGCCTCTGCCCTCTCGCATGGTGAAGCCGCCTCGTGTGAAGGGCTCGCCTGTGAATTTCGAATGCCGGCTACACCAAATCATCGAACTCCCCGGTAACAAACCGGCAGCGAAGCATCACTTGGTCATCGGCCACATACTGGCCGTTCATATCGACGATGACGCGCTGACCACCGATGGGCGTCTGGATATCCTGAAGCTTCGGCCCATCGCCCGGCTTGGATACATGGACTACACGAGCGTGGATTCCGTGTTTCAAATGGAAAAGCGCACGCCGGAAGAGAACCTCGCGCCACGGCCGCGTAAGTAGAGCCTTTCCGGCGACACCAAAGAATAAGGGCGGCGGTTCCGGGGGAAACCGCCGCCGTCCATTCCGGTCTCTCTTACGCAACGCAACGCAAGACCGGCACACACACACACAACAACTCAGTCGAGATCGAAACGATCCGCGTTCATTACTTTCGTCCACGCCGCCACAAAGTCGTGCACGAACTTCTCTTTGGCATCCGCGGCGCCATACACTTCGGCAACGGCGCGAAGCTGCGCGTGCGAACCGAAGATCAGATCGACGCGCGTGCCGGTCCACCGTTGCTGCTTCGTCTTGCGATCGAGCCCGCGATAGACGCCCGGCGTTTCCGTGGCTTCCCACTCGGTCCGCATGTCCAGCAGATTGAGGAAGAAGTCGTTGGTCAGCGTTTCCGGCTTATCGGTGAACACGCCATTGTTGGACCCGGCGTAATTGGCGCCCAACACACGCAAGCCGCCGACGAGAACGGTCATTTCCGGCGCGGTCAGCCGCAGCAATTGCGCCCGATCGATCAGCGCCCCTTCCGGCGTCATGTATTGATGCCTGCCGCCGATGTAATTGCGGAATGCATCGGCGCGCGGTTCGAGCGGCGCAAAGGCATCCACATCGGTCTGTTCCTGCGAGGCATCCATGCGGCCCGGCGCGAACGGCACCGTTACATCGACGCCCGCATCTTTCGCCGCTTTCTCGACGCCAGCATTTCCCGCCAGCACGATGACATCGGCCAAAGACACCTTCTTCCCGCCGGTAGCCGCCGCATTGAACTCGGCCTGAACCTTTTCCAGCTTTTGCAGAACCGTCTGCAATTGCACGGGCTGATTCACTTCCCAATCTTTCTGCGGCGCCAAGCGAATGCGCGCGCCATTGGCGCCGCCGCGCTTATCCGATCCGCGGAAGGTGGACGCCGAAGCCCACGCCGTCGAAACCAGTTGCGACACGGAAAAGCCCGACGCCAAAACCTTCGTCTTCAACGCCGCCACATCCGCCTCATCGATCAACGGATGATCGACCGCCGGAATCGGATCCTGCCAGATCAGCGTTTCCTTGGGCACCAAGGGTCCGAGATAGCGATGGATCGGCCCCATGTCGCGATGGGTCAGCTTGAACCACGCACGCGCAAACGCATCGGCGAACTGTTCGGGATGTTCCAGGAAGCGGCGCGAGATTTTCTCGTAGGCCGGATCGAAGCGCAGCGCCAAATCGGTCGTCAGCATCGTGGGTACGTGCGTCTTGGAAGGATCGTGCGCATCGGGAATGTTGGACGGTGCGTTCTTGGCTCTCCATTGCTGCGCACCCGCCGGACTCTTGGTCAGCTCCCATTCAAACCCGAACAGGTTCTCGAAGAAGTGGTTGCTCCACTGCGTCGGCGCTTGCGACCAGGTGACTTCCGGCCCGCCGGTGGTCGTGTCCGATCCGAAGCCACGGCCAAATTTGCTCTTCCAGCCGAAGCCCTGATCTTCGATCGCGCCGGCTTCAGGCTCCGCGCCGATGAGGGACGGATCGCCCGCGCCATGCGTTTTACCGAAGGTGTGCCCGCCGGCAATCAGCGCCACCGTTTCTTCGTCGTTCATTGCCATGCGCTTGAACGTCTCGCGAATGTCGTGCGCGGAGGCGACTGGATCGGGATTGCCGTTTGGGCCTTCCGGGTTGACGTAGATGAGGCCCATCTGCACGGCGCCCAACGGTTCGGACAATTGCCGCTCGCCGCTGTAGCGTTCATCGCCCAGCCACGTGCTTTCCGGGCCCCAGAACAATTCTTCCGGCTCCCACACGTCGGCGCGGCCGCCCGCGAAGCCAAAGGTTTTGAAGCCCATGGATTCCAGCGCGACATTGCCGGCCAGGATTATCAGGTCGGCCCAGGAAATCTTGCGGCCATATTTCTGTTTGATTGGCCACACCAGACGCCGCGCCTTATCCAGATTGGCGTTGTCGGGCCAGGAATTCAGCGGCGCAAAACGTTGCTGCCCCGCGCCTGCGCCGCCCCGGCCATCGGTGATGCGGTACGTGCCTGCGCTGTGCCAGGCCATGCGGACCATAAAGCCGCCGTAGTGGCCGAAATCCGCCGGCCACCATTCCTGGGAATCCGTCATCAGGGCGCGCAGGTCGGCGATCACCGCGTTCAGGTCGAGGGTTTTAAATTCGGCCGCATAGTCGAAGTCTTCGCCCATCGGGTCGGACAGCTGCGAGTTCTTATGCAGCACGTCGACGTTGAGCTGGTTAGGCCACCAGTCCTTGTTTACCCGGCCGCGCGGGGTGGCGGCGCCATGCATCACGGGGCACTTCTTTTCTTCAGCCATTGCTCAGTCCTCCAAGAAATCCGTTGTGGGGGACCGTACTCCCCGCTTTTCATAAGGTAAAATTGACTTTTTTTATTCTCTCCATAAGTTATTCTGATGGACAGACTGACCCTCCGCCAGCTTCGCTATTTCGACGCCCTCACCCGGTACGGCCATTTCGGGCGAGCCGCCGACGCCTGCGCCGTCACGCAACCAGCATTGTCCATGCAGATCAAGGAGTTGGAGGATACGCTGGGCGTGCCGCTGATCGACCGCAGCGCGCGTCAGGTCCGCCTCACCGAGTTCGGCGAGGAAGCCGCCGCCAGCGTGCGGGACATTCTGCGGGCGGTGGATGAGTTGAGCGGGTTGGCGCGGGCGTCCCACGAGCAGCTCTCCGGGCGGTTTCGTATCGGCATGATCCCGACCATTGCGCCTTATCTGTTGCCCGCCTTCATCGGCGATCTGGCGCGGGCTTATCCCCAAGTGGAGATGAACGTCCGCGAGGCGATCACCCCCAAGCTCATCCAGGAGCTGTCAGAGGGGCGGCTGGACGCGGCCATTGTCGCGCTGCCGGTATCGGAAACCTCCCTCACCGAGGTCGCGCTGTTCAGCGAGAATTTCGTGCTCGTCCGGCCCGCGGGCGAAGAACGCGCGCCCGTGCCCGACGCTGAAGCTCTGCGCGAGATGAAGCTGCTTCTACTGGAAGAAGGGCACTGCTTCCGCGATCAAGCGCTTGCCTTCTGCAACATGCGGGCATTGGTCCCGCGCAATGCGCTGGATGCGAACTCGCTGTCGACGCTGGTTCAGATGGTGGGCGCGGGCTTGGGCGTAACGCTGATCCCGGATATGGCGGTGCCGTTGGAAACGCGCGCCGCGTCGGTGTGCGTGTCGCGTTTTGCCGATCCGCAACCCTCTCGCACCATCGGCATGGTCTGGCGCAAAGCCAGCCCCTTGGCGCGCCCACTGCTGCAAATCTGCGACGTACTTCGCCAATCCGCCGCCAAACTGCACGGCCAGCACGCCTAACGCGCCGGCTCAGCGATTTTGCGCTTTTCCCTCTCGCGCCGGAGTGCCAATTTGCCGGCCATTCGCATTCAAGGATCAGAGATGACCGAAGTTCCTGCTTCCCCTTCGCCGCTGCCGTTGCAAGGCGTGCGCGTGCTGGACGTCAGCCAAGTCATGGCGGGGCCGTTCTGCTCCATGCTGCTGGGCGACATGGGCGCCGATGTGATCAAGATCGAACCGCCGGACGGCGGGGATCAGACCCGCCGCGCCATGGGTTTCAAGCTCAAAGGCAATGACAGCCTCGGCTTCTTCAACCTGAACCGGAACAAGCGCAGTCTGGCGCTGAACCTGAAGGGCAAGGCGGCGCGCGAGGTTTTCTATAAGCTGGTGGAGACCTCGGACATTCTGATCGAGAATTACCGCCCCGGCGTCACCAAACGGCTGGGCATCGATTACGATACGCTGTCCAAGATCAACCCTAAGCTTATCTACGCCAGCATTTCCGGCTTTGGCCAGACGGGGCCGTGGTCGCAGCGGCCGGGCTTCGATCTGATCGCGCAAGCGATGGCCGGCATTATGAGCATCACCGGCCATCCCGACGGGCCGCCGACCAAAGCGGGCGTGCCGGTGTCCGATATCGGCTGCGCGTTATTCGCCGTATACGGAATATTATCCGCTTTCATCGGGCGTCAGGCCACCGGGCGCGGACAATATGTCGATGCGTCGCTGTTCGAGGCCGCCATCGCCTTCAGCATTTGGGACATTTCCGAATATTGGGGCACGGGTCGCGTACCGACGCCGCTCGGGACAGCAAATCGCTTCAGCGCGCCTTATCAGGCGGTCAAAGCCAAGGACGACTTCTTCGTCATGGGCGCCAACAGCAACAAGCTGTTTCAGACGCTCTGCGACACGTTGCAACGCCCCGACTTGGCGAAGGATGAACGTTACGCGACGATTTCCGGGCGGTTGGCGAACCGGATCGTGCTGATCGAGGAATTGGAAAAGATTTTCGCCGGGCGTACGGCCGAGGAATGGATCGAAATTCTGCTGGGCGTTGGAATTCCCGCAGGTCCCATTCTGAACTACGCGCAAGCGCTCGCCAGCGATCACGCAAAGGCGCGTGAAGCTGTGATGGAATTCGATCACCCCGTCGAAGGGCGCGTGAAATCGATCGGCTTCCCCGTCAAACTTTCCGAGACGAAACAGAAAGTGCTGCGGCACCCGCCTCTGCTCGGCGAACACAACGACGAAATCCTCGCGGAACTCGGTATCGACGAAACAACGCGCGAGAAACTTCGCGCCGAAGGAGCAGCGCCATGAGCGAAGGCCGCGTTCATTATTCTGTTGCGGGCGGCGTTGCTACCGTCGTGTTCGACCGTCCGGAATCGCGCAATGCCATGACCTGGGCAATGTA
>Ga0114969_10000686_pt1 | contig 29259 bp, 48 predicted proteins | sample M_130807_MF_Meta_FD_87316 | JGI IMG/M metagenome (GOLD analysis project Ga0114969, IMG submission 87316) | Freshwater microbial communities from Lake Montjoie, Canada to study carbon cycling - M_130807_MF_MetaG | ecosystem: Environmental > Aquatic > Freshwater > Lake | place: Lake Montjoie...
AACGCCTGGGGCGCATCATCTAAGGCCGATGCAAAAGCTAAAGCAAAGGCCATAAGCAAAAGGAATAAGTGATTGATCCCATCACCGCATTCGTTGCCGCCCAGGGTGCCATCAAGGGCATCAAGGCGGCAATTGCAATGGGGAAGGATGTCCAGGGCATCGCTGGCGACCTGGTAAAGTTTTTCGATTTCAAAGATGTTGTAGTCAAGGCCAGCACCAACAGAAAAGGAGACACTGCAGCCGCGATGGAAATTGTTATGAAGGCGCACCAGCTGCAGCAGCAAGAGGAGGAGATGAAGAATATGCTGGTGATGTCAGGCAATGGCGATCTGTGGTTCAAGATGCTGGAGGAGAGATTGAAGCTGCAGAAGGAGCGCAAGGCAGCAGATGTGGAGCGCAAGAACAGGGCCGACAAATTCAAGCAAGACGCCGAGGAAGTTGGGATGTACATCATCGGGTTTCTAATGATCGTTGGCGTTGTGATCTCAGGGTTTTACGCAATCACCTACTTCACGAAATGACCATGTGCGTTATGTTTGGGTCACCTTCCTACTGCTGTCAATCAGCGGTAGCGCACAACGACCTTGGCCAAACACTTGGGGCGTCAGGAAAGAGGTTTGCGACATGAGGTGCGGCAAGGCCACCTATGGCGCTAATGAATGGGTCAAGTCGCGCAAGGGAGACTGCGCCGAGGTCTGTCGGAATACGATTGTTTGTTGCGAGGGCGGGAAATGAAAGCCAAGCTCACTTTTATCGTTACCGTGATGGTAAGCCTAACGCTGTGCGTTGTTGTGTTATCTATGTCTGGCGTAATGCTGATTGGGTTGTTTTTTCAGGAAGTAGATAACGCAGAGATATTTAAGCTAATCGGCCCCGCATTTCAGACAGTAGTCGGCGGCTTTATCGGACTGCTTGCCGGGGTGAAACTGTCCCACGAAGATGAGAAAGACTGCAAATGCTAACCATCCTATCTACGCTAATCAGCTTCTTGATGGGCGGCTTGCCCAAGCTGCTGGACTTCTTCAAAGACCGCGCCGACAAAAAGCAAGAACTGGCGCTGGCTCAGATGCAGATTGAGCGTGAGCTGGAGATGCGTAAGTTAGGCTACGAGGCGCAGGAGCGCGTCGAGCATATCCACACCGAGCAGCTTGCGATGGAGACAAGCGCGGCCAAGGACATGGCGGTCATCGGGGCGCAGCAGGCTGAGATGGCAGCGATCTACGCCCATGACCAATCCTTGAACGAAGGCACCAGCCAATGGATGCACAACTTGCGCGCTGGCGTCAGGCCCATCATCACCTTTGGCTTCTTCTTCCTGATGGTGGCAGTTGATGTTGGGATGTTCGTCTACGGTTGGAACCGGGATGTGCCGTTCCCGGAGCTGGCCGAGGCGCTGTGGTCATCTGATAGCCAGGCGCTGTTTAGCAGTATCATAGCGTTTCATTTCGGCGGCAGGGCGTTCGGCAAATGAAGGTATCGGACAAGTGTATCAGCATGATCCGTCATCACGAAGGGGTGCGGTTCCGTCCATATCGTTGCCCCGCAAAACTTTGGACAATCGGAGTCGGTCATGTTTTATACCCCAGTCAGGGTGCTTTACCATTGGATAGGCGACAAGATTTCCAGTTACAAGCACAGGATGACCGCACCTTTTCAGCGGAGGAAGTAGATGGAATTCTTCGATCTGATCTGGCAAGGTTTGAGCGAGGGGTCGCCATTCAATGTCCTGTGGAGCTTACGCAGGGTCAGTTTGATGCTCTTGTCAGCTTCTCTTTTAATTGTGGTTTGGGAACTCTACAGCGTTCTACGCTGCGCCAGAAACTCCTACGAGGGGAGACAGAGGACGCAGCGCAAGAACTGCTGAAGTACACAATCGGCGGCGGCAGGGTGCTGCCGGGACTGGTCAAGAGGCGCCATGACGAGCGATCAGTATTTCTCGGTACGCCTTAATCGCGTCCTTGCGTTCACATTGCAATTGCTGGATCAGGTCGTGATCCTGTTGAAGCTGCTTATAGGCCGCTTCTGCGAATTGGATTAGCTGGTCTAGTGGCCATGTGCTGAAGTTCGGCATCTAATTTCTTTCGTAACCAAGTACTGCCCCCTAACCGTAGGAACATGATGTGCTGCGCTTCGGTCAGTCGGGCGCTCATGTCTGGTGCGATGTAGTGTGGGCCTGTCAAGTCGCTTTTGGGTCGTGACATATTCCATGCGCCTCTTCAATTAACCTGACATACATCGTCATCCAGCTACCCCACCGCTTGTTGATTTCAGCTTGCGTCAGGGGTGTTAGCGGCGTCCAATGCTCTAGCACACGGTTTATGCGCCGATCAAGTTCATCAAATGCTTCGTCTTCTTCGTCTTTCATGATTCAACTCCGAAATGTTGTTTAATCGCTGTTTTGATGTTTTCTGCTTTGACTGACATTCCCATATCGTACTGGTCATATTCGTCCTTGTTGGCTTCGTGTCCACACAATTTGACACATTCTTCTACAATCAACTCGGCAAACTTCTGTTCTCTCGTTTGTTTGATTTTGCCTTCCCAAGTCAATCCATCAAACTGACCCATATAATAATGAACCGTTTGGTCAGCATATTCACCAGCCTCTCTAGCAAGTTCTTTAATTCGTTCGTTCATGTGTTCTCCTTCAACTTGTAAGGAATACTTACAAGTTGGATTTGGTTAAGTGCTGTTTTCATCTCACTTTCTCCTGCATGAGCAATTGAGCGTAGAGGATGTGCTTGGCGAGAGTTAACTGCCAGCGAATCTCGTCATTGTTGCCGCCAATTTTCAGCATCTCTTGGCAGTCGCTCAGGATTTTGGCAACCCTTATTTCTTCGTCAGTCATCTCGCCCCCCAGAAATAACCCGACAGAAAGCCAATTGCAAACACGACAAAGAACAGACCAACGATAGCCAGCCCAGTTCTAACAACACCCACCATGGTGTCAGCGTAGTCGTGTTCGAACCCGATGGGGAAGTTGTCCTTTTGCAAGTACTTGTAATCCCATTCGGTCATGTTGACTCCCCTCGGCTTTGTACACTCAAGTGCGCCATCGCTCCCGGCCTAGTGGGTGTGGCCCAATCCGTCTTGTAAGTCTGCCCGTCTAGCAAATGGTTAAATGTCAGCGGCGGCGCCTCCCCCTCCCGTTTTGCGCGTGGCTCGAACTTGCCCCGGAACAGGGCCAGCATGGACTTCTGGCTTAACTTTATCATTTCCGTACCACCTGTACGGCCAGCAGCCATTTGTCGCCTAAGAACCGTACCGAGCGCACCCATTGGCGCATGTTGTGCCTGTTGATATGTTTCTCGGCGCAGTTGAAATGCGCCCGTACTCTTGTCAGCATGTTTGTTTTCATCTTGCTTTCCTTAGAATTTCGATCCGTTCTCTAGCCACCCGCAACGAGTTGTAGCGTTGGTGCAGCCGCTCAAGTATTGCTATACGCTTCTGCTCCACCTGCTCAGTCTCCAGCAGCTCCAGAACTTGCAGTTCTGACAGCGTACTAAGTGTTCTATTTAGTTCTCGCCAGTTCAATTTTTGCCTCCAGTTCTTCGATCAACATTGTGACCTTCGTGTACCAACGCGAAGTAGCGTTATGGTTTTTCTCCCTGATCCGCAGTTCCGCTTTCGCAGCCTTCAGCTTGGTCTGTAGCCGTTCTAATCTTGTCATTTCAACTCCTCCATTGCAACATCCGACACCGCGCGCTTGCTGTGCAGCGCGGCCCAAATTTTCTCGTCCACCGTTTTGTTGGTCAGCATAATGTAGACCCACACCGCATGGGCCTGACCCGACCTGTGCAGGCGCCCGATAGCTTGCTCGTACAACTCCAGCGACCACGGCAGCGACAGGAACACGCACTTGCACCCGCCATGCTGTAGGTTCAGCCCGTGGCCTGCGCTCTTGGGGTGCAGCAGCAGCAACTCAACCTCGCCCCGGTTCCAACTGTCAATTGCGTCCACCGTCCGCGCTTTCGGGTAGCGTCGGCGTAACTCGGCAAGTTCTTCTTGGTAGGTGTAGAAGATGATGGTGTTAGCGCGTTGGTTCTCGGCCAACAGATCGTCCAGCGCGTCGAACTTGTGGGTGCTGAACCACTCGGTCGAGTCGCCGTAGACGAACCCGCTTGCCATCTGTTGCAGCTTGCCTGTCACCACGGCAGCGTTGACTGCTATGGCCTTGGCCGTCGGGAACTCCACCACGAAGTGCTGCTTCATCTCGTTGTACTTGGTCATGTCCATGTCGCAACGCACCTCGACCGTGTGCAGCGGTGGCAGCTTGTCCTTGTACTCTCCCGCATCCAGTACGAAGGTGGCCGGTTTGATGCGCTCCATCACCGCTTCCAGACTGCCCTTGCGCGGCGCCCAATCGCTGAACTCCTTGTTGACTAGGTAGAAGTATTGCTGCTGGAACGCGCCCTTGGAGCGGCCTAGCAATTTCTGATCTACGATCTTGCATTGGCCAAACACATCCTCCAGGCCGTTGCTGGTGAACGAGCCGGTCAAGCCCCAACGCACAGGGCAGTCGATCAGCTTGTGCAGCGCCTTGAACCTGGCGCCGCTGGGGTTCTTCAGCCGAGTCAACTCGTCGAACACGATCCCGTCGAAGTCCAGATGGGGCAGGGACTGCAAATTATCGTAGTTGGTCACTACCACATCAGCTACTGAATTGAACGCCGCTGCGCGCTGCTTGGGCGTCCCCACGGCCACGGCCATGCTCATGTTGGGCGCCCACTTGTCGCGCTCTTGCAGCCACACGCTAGTGCATACGCGCTTGGGCGCCAGTACCAGAAAGCGGTTCGCCACGCCCTCATGCAGCGCGGACTGCATGGCGGTGAGCGTGATGGCGGTCTTGCCTGCACCGACCGGGGCGAGGATCATCGCCCGGTCGTTCTCAAACAAGAAGTTAGCCGCCTCTATTTGGTATGGCCTTAGCCCCATTGTGCTGCCATCGCGTCGGCGATGCCTTGGTAAGTGGTGGAACGCAACTTCCAACGATCCGCGCTAGGGGGCAAATAGTGCAAACGCTCGCGTTGATTCTTGGGTAGCAACAGCATCTGCGCTTTTACATTGTTTGTCGGCACAAGATGTGCAATCCCTTTAAGCCATAGACAAGTGGTCTTTTGTTCTGTGTGCCCAAACATCCACGGGTGAATGATCTGCGTTGGCTTTCGTATGTGGCTGCTGATAATGCTTACTGGATTTTCCAAGACAATGCGCGGTATTGGCGCGTCCAGCAACCGTTGTACAAATGCCAATGCCTCTTGCTGGACGCCGCTGGCGCGTTTGGCAGCGAAGTGCATAGCACCAGATACGGCCAAATGTGTGCAAGGTGGATGTGCGATCATCATGTCCCACCCCCCCCCGATAACATCGAATACATCACCTTGGTAGTGCGGCCCCGGCGCGTCCGTGGGCAGCAAGTCGCATGACATCGCGTCATGGCCCTTGGCGATAAAAGCATCGCGGACAACGCCGCTGTACTCACAGGCTATTAAGATACGCATCCACATCCTCCTTTGACCACAACACTACATAGTGCTGCTTCATTCGGCGCATGTCGGCGGCGAAGACCAGTTGCAGCGCGGACATCTTGCCGCCTGCTGTCTTGAGTTCGACGAACCAAGTGCTGCCATCGGGCAGGCACACGATGCGGTCAGCGACCCCAGCGCGTCCGGGCGAGGTGAACTTGTACGCCTTGCCACCGACGGCCTCGACCTTCTTGACCAGGTAGCGTTCGACTTGCTTTTCCAACATGCCCCGACTCTACCCCAAAAATAAATGTTGTCAAGGACTTTTTTTCATGTTACACTTCGTTCACCCAATCGCGGGTATCAACCAAGGAACGATCATGGAAATCAAGCTAAACAAGGAAGAAATCGAGCGCATCTTGCTAGATCGCGTGAACGAGATGATGGTGGACGGCAACTTCAATACGGTGACCTGGGATAGCAGCTACACCTATGCGCGTACTGCAACCTTGTCCTACGAAGAGCCTAAAAGTGAAGCACAGTAAGATTGTTGGCGGCTCGACCGCCAAGCGCGTCATGAACTGCCCCGGCAGCGTGGCGCTGTGCGCTACGATGCCGCCACAGGCCGAGAACCAGTACATGGCGCAGGGGACGATGCTGCACGATGCAATGGCGCACATCTTGGGGTCTGACAACATGCGCCCAGAGGACGCCATCAAGGGCGAACTGCTGGATGAGAAGATCAGGCCAGCACTTGATCTGCTCAACGAAGTCGATCCCGACCAGACGATGGAGTACGAGGTCGAGACAGAGGTCAGCTTTGGCGGCTTCCTACCTGGCGTTTTCGGCTACACCGATCTGGTAGGCCGCATTGGCCAGCGCGCTATCGTGTTGGATTGGAAGTTTGGCGATGGCGTGATGGTAGAGGCCGAGGAGAACGAGCAGTTGATGTTCTACGCTGCTGCTGCCATGCGTACCGCCGAGACTGCATGGGCCTTCTCGGGTGTGGACGAGGTGGAGCTGGTCATCATCCAGCCGCCTGCGATACGCCGATGGGTGACAACGCCAGCGCGCATCAAGCAGTTCGAGCTGGACTTGAAGGCGGCGGTGAAGGCGTCCCAATCGCCCGACGCTGCCCTGAAGATAGGCGACCATTGCCGCTGGTGTACTGCAAAGCCAGTCTGCCCACAGATGACTGGCGCTGTAGATCGTGCGCGGGATGTGGCGGTCAAGAGTCTGAACGCCGATACGATTGGTGCGTACCTGACCAATGCTGATATCCTAGAGGGTTGGATCACAGACCTTCGCGCTTTGGCATTCGACATGCTGAAAGGCGGCAGGCCCGTACCAGGGTGGAAGTTAGTCCCCAAGAGGGGGATAAGATCATGGGCGAACGAGGATGTGGCCAAAGCGCATCTGATCAGTCGCCTCAAAGAATCCGAGGTGATGGTGACGAAGATAGTGTCCCCGGCGCAGGCTGAAAAGCTGCTGAAAAGCAAAGTACCGGAGTCATTGACAGTCTCTATCAGTTCGGGTAGCACCATAGTGCCGGAGAGCGATCCCCGCCCCGCTGTGATGCTCATCGGGCAGCAATTAACCGCTGCCCTCACTAAACTAGTCTGAAGGAAAAATCCATGTCAAATGTAAGTGTGTTCAAAACGGCGGGTCTGCCTGCTGTATCGTCGCTGTCCAGCTCACTCAAGGCGCTGACAGTTGCCAGCGCAGGCGCTGGTGGTGGCGTAGCGATCCTGAAGATGGACAAGATCGGATGCTGGGTCTTTGGCGCCGACGCGACTGAGGTTGAGGACGGCAGCAAGTGGGCCGTCAATCCGTTCTCGTTTGTCCACGGCTTTATCGCCTGGGGAAATCGCGAAGTGTTGGGTGAGAAGATGGTCGGCGTGTCGCAGCCGCTGCCAGAACTTGACCCCGCGCCAGCCGGTGCCGAGAAGGGTTGGGAAACGCAGCTAGGCATGAGCCTGAAGTGCATCAGCGGCGAGGATAGCGGCCTCGAAGTGCGCTATGTCACGACTAGCCTGGGCGGCAAGCGCGCCGTGCAGGAACTGGCTGTAGCATTGTCTGAGCAAGTGGACAAAGACCAAACTAAGCCGGTGCCGGTGGTGACCTTGAACAAGGGGTCTTATCCGCACAAGAACTACGGCAAGGTGCTGATCCCGGTCTTTGACATTGTGGAGTTTATTTCGTTGGAGGGCGAGGCCGAGGAAGCGCCGAAAGCCGGTCGCCGCCGTCGCATAGCAGCGTAATTTCTGAAGCCCTGTGACAGAGGGCTTTGGAAAAGGAGACTGTATGAAACCGAAATTTCACATTTCATTTTCAGGTGGGCGCACCAGCGCCTACATGACCAAGCTATTGCTAGACAACTGGTCAGACCGTTACGATTTCATCGTGACATTTGCCAACACGGGGCTTGAGCATCCCAAGACGCTTGACTTTATTCACAACTGTGATGTGCATTTTGGTTACAACACCGTCTGGTTAGAGGCTGTTGTCTACCATGACAAGCGGCTGGCGCCATCACACAAAATCGTTGATTACGCCAGCGCGGCGCGTGACGGTTTGCCGTTTGAAGAAACAATTAAAAAGTACGGCATTCCGAATCAAAAGTTCCCCGGCTGCACACGCGACTTGAAGTTGAACCCAATTAAAAGTTATCTCAAGTCGTTGGGCATTAACGAACATGAAATTCCAACGGCCATAGGCATTCGTACAGACGAGGCGCGGCGCGTTAACCCAAAAACGGTTGCGGCGCGTACGCTGGTTTACCCGTTAATCAATAACTGGCCCAGCGATAAACAAGATGTGTTGGACTGGTGGGAAGACCAACCGTTTGACCTTGGCATTGAAGAATTTGAGGGCAACTGTTTAGGTTGTTGGAAGAAGTCGTTTAAAAAACATTTCATGCAGATCGAACGCGACCCTTCAGTCTATGACTTCCACCGGCGCATGGACGCCGAGCATGAGTTCACTGGCCCACAAGAAGGTCACAGGCATTTCTTTCGCGGCGACGCCAGTACTGTTCGGTTGTTCCAAATGTACGAGGAAAACAAGGGCGTTAGCCGACCTACGGTTTCGGTGTACGAAGACGGCGGGTGTTCCGAGTCTTGCGAATTGTTTGAGATGATTGCAAATGACCCTCTGGATCGACTTCGAAACCCGTAGCGCCTGCGACCTCAAGTCGCGTGGCGTCTACAACTACGCGCAAGACGCCTCGACCGAGGTGCTGTGCATGTGCTACGCCTATGATGACGGCGAGGTGCAGACATGGACGCACGGCCAGCCGCTGCCTGACTTCGCAGGCCACCAGATACGCGCCCACAACGCGGCGTTCGAGCGGTTGATACTTTGGTATGTTCTACAGGTGGAAGTGCTTCTGGAGTCGTTCTACTGCACCGCTGCACAGGCTAGGGCCAACTGCGCGCCGGGGTCGTTGGAGGATGTGGGCCGGTTCGCTGGCGCATCTATGCGTAAAGATCATAAAGGCGCTGCGCTGATCCGCAAGTGCTGCGTTCCACCGTTCAAGCACACCGATCAGGACATGGCCGACCTCATCAGCTATTGCCAGCAAGATGTGCGCGCGATGCGCGCGATCAGCAAGGGCTTGCGCGATCTGTCAGCCGATGAACTGATGGATTACCATGTCAACGAGCGCATCAACGACCGGGGTGTGCTGGTCGATGTGCCGCTGTGCCGTGCGGCGGTCAGTTACGCCGATGCTGAGTTGGTCGAGATAGAGCAGATCGTGGCCGAGGTGACCGAGGGCGCGATCTCTAGCGTGAGATCGTCCAAGATGCGTGACTGGGTGTGGGCGCGGGTAGACGCCGAGGCGCGCAAACTGATGACCAAGGACGATAAGGTCAGCATCGACAAGACCGTGCGCGCTAATCTACTGAATTGCGAAGGAGTACCGCCAGATGTTCAAGAAGTTATTCAATGCGCGGACGATCTATGGGCGTCCAGCACCGCGAAGTTTGGGCGGCTTGCGGATCTCGCGGACGAGGAGGATAGCCGCATTAGAGGTGCCTTCGTTTTTGCTGGTGGCAGCGCAACGGGGCGCGCTTCATCCTACGGCGCTCAAGTGCATAATTTCGCGCGTAAGTGCGCTGCCGACCCGCAGGCCGTCCGCGCAGCAATGGTTCGAGGCCATCGAATTGTTCCACAGCATGGGCGGCGAATCACCGACATCTTGAAGGGTATGCTGCGCCCCGCGCTGATCCCGGCGCCTGGACACGCGCTAGTGGTGGCTGACTGGGCGGCGATTGAGGCGCGCGCTAATCCGTGGCTGTCTACCAAAGGACAGGCCAAGCTGGCGCTGTTCGAGTCGGGCGAGGATGTGTATGTCGCCAATGCGCGCGCCACATTTCAAAAGCGAAATATCAGCAAGGATCAGCGCCAGATTGGCAAGGTGCAAGAGTTAGCTTGCGGCTTCGGCGGCGGCATTGGTGCCTTCGCTGCGATGGGCCGCGCGTATGGTCTATCGCTGCCAGAGCATGAGGCGCGCAAGATGGTGGACGGGTGGCGCAGGGCCAATCAATGGGCCGTGGGCTACTGGTTCGATCTGGAGTCGGCCTACACCCGCGCCATGCGCCACAAAGGCCATGAGTTCACCGCAGGCCGTACCACATATCTGTTCGACGGTCAACATCTTTGGTATTCGCTGCCGTCCGGTCGGGTGCTATGCTACCCATTCGCGCGGATTGATGCGGAGGGCATAACTTACGCCAAAGCAGCGTGGAAACCAGCCGCTGACGCCAAAGAATGGCCGCGCGCTCGACTGTGGAAAGGTCTGGCGTGTGAGAATATTACGCAGGCGTGCGCGAATGATCTGCTACGCCACGCGCTGCGCCAACTGGACGGCGTAGTGCTGCACATTCACGATGAAGTCGTGGTTGAGACCGCTACGCCAGAGGCGACGATGGAAGAGGTAAAAAGGGTGATGTGTACGCCGCCGCCGTGGGCCGAGGGCTTGCCCTTAGCCGCCGAGGTGGCCGTCATGCATCGGTACGGTAAATAAAAACGCCGCCCGGTCAGGGGCGGCGCAAAGGGCAACACATGCAACAATTCATAGACTTTATCATATCTTTGGCCCCGGAAGGCGAGACTGCACTATTTGTCAAGCAAAAGCCAAAAACGCCGCTCGAATACCACGCCGATGGCGCGATCAAGGCCACCTGGCCGTCGTATCTGCCAGTTAAATGGACGGGTAAGGGCGCCTGGTACGGTAACACGGCGTCCTACATCATCGACCGCTTTGTGGACGGGCGCATATCAGCGTCAGCGGCGAACTGCGAGTACATCCTAGTGATGATGCTCGACGATATCGGCACCAAGAGCAAGGCGCCGCCGCTGCCGCCGACATGGATCATGGAGACTTCGCCCGACAATTTCCAGTACGGTTATGTGTTCTCGGTGCAGCCGCCCAAGGGCGAGTACGCCGCCGCGATCACGGCCATCGCTGCCGCTGGTTTCACCGATCCGGGCGCCTGCAACCCTGTCCGCAATTTTCGCTTACCCGGTTCGGTCAACCTCAAGCCCGAGCGCGACGGCTTTGCGTCCCGTTTGGTCGAGTTCCACCCAGAGCGCGAGTTTACCCTTGAGGCCATTTGCGCCGCTCTGGGCGTCACGCCGGGGCCAGTCGAGGCCACGCACCGCCCGATCCGACTGACCGATGACGGCACTGATGATGTGCTGGCGTGGTTGTCCGCGCAGGGCCATGTACTCTCGCGCCCTAATTTTGAGGGTTGGGCTGGCGTTACCTGCCCGCAGTCCGATCAGCATACCGATGGCAACCCGGAGGGCCGCTACCTTGCGTCCAGTCGCGCCTACTGCTGTCTGCACTCACATTGCATCGATTACGGTTCGGCTGACTTCTTGGCCTGGGTCGAGGCCCAAGGCGGCCCCAAGCACACTACAGGCTTGCGCGAGGAACTGTTAGCGTCTGTCATGGAGGGGGCGCTTGCCAAGCTGGCGCCGACCGCCGCCTACCCAGACGCCGCCGCCGAGGTGATCGCGCAGGTAGAGCGCCGCGAGGTGAGCCGGTTAGAACGCGAAGAATGGTTTTCCCGGTTCGCGTATCTACAGGACGATGATGCCTACTTCGTCCTGGAGGAGCGCCGCGAGGTGTCGCGCAGCACTTTCAACGCGCTCTTTCGGCACATCTTCTGCAAGTCAGTCCACAGCAAGGCCCGCGTCGAGGCCAGCGTATCGTTCGATCAGCACCGCCAATCGCGTGGCGCGCACGCCCTGGTCGGCGTCACTTACGCGCCTGGGTCGCCACTACTGGTAGGCGATACTCACGCCAACCGATGGCGCGATGCGCGCCCTGCTGGCGCTGCTGCTGACTGTGGGCCGTGGCTGCGCCACCTAGAGCGCATGGTGCCCGAGTCTTACGAGCGTGAGCACCTGCTGAACATCATGGCGCACAAGTTGCAGTTTCCCGCGCACAAGATCAATCACGCTGTCCTATTAGGCGGCAATCACGGCTCGGGCAAAGATACCCTGATGGCGCCGTTCTTCTGGGCCATTGGAGGCCCGAGCAAGACTAATTGCTCCCTGGTCCGAAACGAAGAACTCACGCAAGTCTGGGGTTACGCGCTCGAATGCGAAGTTATGGAGATAGCCGAGCTGCGCCAGTCGGACGCCAAGGATCGCCGCGCGCTGGAGAATACACTCAAGCCTATCATCGCCTCGCCGCCCGAGATGCTATCCATTCAGCGGAAAGGGCTGCATCCGTACATGGCCTTGAATCGGATCCTAGTCGTCGCGTTCTCGAACGAGCGCGCAGCTATCTCAATCCCATCAGAAGATCGCCGCTGGTTTGTCCTATGGTGCGAGGCCGACAAAATGCCCGAACGCATGGCGACTGCCATTTGGAACTGGTATAAGCATCAGGACGGCTTCGCGGCGGTCGCAGCGTACCTGTACGCGCGCGATGTGTCGGGCTGGAACCCAGCCGCACCGCCGCCTATGACTGAGGCCAAGGCCATCATGGTCGAGCATGGCATGTCAATAGCGGAATCGTTCCTATCAGGCCAAATAAGAGGCCGCATAGGCGAATTCGCGCCTGGTGTTATCGGATCGCCATTTCATTTGCTATGCGACCGACTCACCGGCATGGCGCCATCTGGCGTCAAACTGCCCCAGGCCGCGTTACTACACGCGCTCAAGGAGTGCGGATGGGTTGACTGCGGCCGCGTCGGATCAGCGGCGCATCAGACTAAAAAGCATGTATTCTGTGCGCCTGAACTCAGGACTACTAGCAAGTCCGAACTCAGGCGCATCATAAACTGAGCAGTATCGCGATGAGCGTAGCTATCAGGGCAGCATAGAGCATTCGTCTTCGCCCTCAGTCGGCGTTAGGCGAGTGCTTAGGTCGCTGTAGGTGCTGATTTGATAGTTGCCGTATGGCGCGCCGACGCCGCGCGGCCATCGCCCGGTGTTGGCGCGCTCGTACGCTGCGACATAGTCGGCCGTTGACTGACTGGCACCATATGGCGGGTATATGCGCCGCTCCGCGCCTTTGCTCTTTACCCGCTTATGCTTGCCGGTGCATTTCAGAAGCGCCGACATGAAATCCTGGCGGGCGTCGCTAATTTTGTAAGTGGCACGGTTTAGCTTAATTGTGTTCATGCCAACCCCTTTTTTTGCAGCCATGCGGCGAATTTCACGGTTTGCGCTGCGCGCGCGTATGAGTGCGGCCATGCCCGCGATGGTGCGCGAATGGCTGCAAAGTACGGCGCAACATCCGCGCGCGGATACCAGCGCCCGGCGCTGTCTGTCGTGCCAAATTTTCGGATGCCAGTCCAGTCTAGCGTATTCATATGATTGCTCCAGTTTACGACGCAATGCGCGCCCGTGAGCAGCCCGTGGCTGCTCACAGTCGGGCATTAGACCGTGGCCAGCATCGCGGCCAGTAGCCCGGCCAGCATCATCAGGGCCAGCCCGGCCACGGCCAGCCGGGCCATCATGCCGTCGCCCCGTGCCGTTCGGCGATATCGCCCCAACAGGCGACGCGATAAGACGAACCGTAGCGCAGCAGCGTCGGCGTGTAGGTATCGCCAGCGTTGAGGTACAGGCACTCGCCGCGCCGAGTAGTGAACCCCTCGACGCCGTCAAACCCGCCGAGCGCGTTTAAACACTCCATGCGAATGTCCTGAGTCGTCGGCGCGTGGTAGCACTCGGCGACGCGCGCAGCGCCTACGGGCGTGCGCGTCAATTCAGCGCGTGACATTTTCAGCAGTGCTTTGGCCTGGGCGGCGTCGGCGCCGAACAGTTGGCGCAGAGATTTGATTGATGGTGAGCGGAGCATGGTGTTAGTCCTTTAGGTTATAGCGTGCGGAATGCGCGCCCATCAGGCGCCGCGCGGGCGCCTGACAGTCGCGATCACTATGCAATAGCTAGCATAATGGTCCGGCGCCGATCATGGCCAGCCGCATGGTCGGCGATGACGATATCTCGGGCCGCTTTGCTTGTGCCACCGCAGAGCATACATGTCTGACATGTCGCGCGGCGCCCACCTTCGGCGCTTGCTGGGCATGTCGTTTCCATTGGCTGCTTGTCGGCGCCGATGCTAACCCGGAATACGCGCATACCGTACAGGTTAGCACGCGCGGCCTGATCGACGGTATCGGCCGACGCCATGACGAGCGGCGCCCATGCTGCGTGGTCAAAGCCTGGGGCATCCCATTGGTGCGAATACCCTGCGCGCGCGATGACATACCGGGTTACCCGTTGCCACACCATGACAGGCGCGGCTGCTGGATCTCCGTATGTGCCGATTCGCAGGCTCTTACCCGCCAACGCCAGCGCGATGGTCTCTACGCTTGCGCGTGTGTACCGGCCGCGCTTGTAGGCATCATAGACTGCGCGCACCGATCGCCCGACGTTGACATAGCATGGTGCGGCGCCGGTATGCTTGGCCAGCAATGGCCTATGCTCGCATTGGCCGCATACGCTGGCATCGTCGCCCGACTTGAGCGCGTCCGTGGGCGCGACGTCAGAGCGGATGATAAAGCTCTGAACAATGGCGCCCGTCTTGGCGTTGTCGCTCCCGTCGATCTTGTTCACGATCACGACGATGGACGCGCCATCGATGACCGATGGCCCTTCGTAGAGGATATATCCCAGGTGCTTCATTGTGTGCCTTTCAATTTACGGGCGGGCGCTTGGCCCGCCCTGGGGTTTAGATGATGAATTCAGCGTGGCTAGTCACGCCCATGTCGAGCGCAACGGCTAAGATTTCCATCTTGCTGCGCGTGGTGCGCGCGGCGCGGTGCAATGCGCTCAAAACGCGGGCGGCGTAGTCGGCGCCCAGCGCGGCGTAGTCGGCGCCCAGCGTGGAGCGTAGAGCGCAAATTTGGGTTATTTCGCGGGTTTCGGATTTCGTCATGCTGCCACCTCGGCATTCAAGATGGCCTGCAAGCCGTTCACCAATTGCTGGGCTTCGTCGCGGGTAAGCACCGCGCTCATAGTCGCCCCACGGCCCTGCAGGTGCAGCCACGCACCGCCGCTATCCCAATCAGATACTGATACGCGAACTCCGTCCTCGGTCTTGATGATTGTCTCAATGTCTGCTTTGTTCATGATGCGCCTCTCAATTGTGAGCACGGAAAATCCGTACCCTTCACATATATAGCATGAGAGAACCGTGCCACGGTCTGTAAGTCATTGCTTTACATAGGGGTGCAAAAACCCTAATAGGGTTTACCCTTAAGGGTTTACCCTTAGTTTTGGTACGGAATTGTCAAAATTGTCATCGGATAGTCAAATTTTTAGGGGTGTTTTTATGCGCCGCTCAGAGGGAAATAGTCCTAATTGTCTTAATTGTCACTACTTTCTTAACTCAGAAATTGAATGTATATATATAGGCGTATGACCGCCACATCACGCACGCAAACGCTACGCACACGGGCCGCGACTCGAAAAAACCGTGACAATTAGGACAATTCGGACAATAGCGTTGATTTCGTTGGGTTTTTTGGCATTTTCGAATGACTATAATTTGACTATTCGTGACTATTTGTGACTATTGATGCCAAGACCATGCAAGCCCGATACGAAGGCGCTCCGACGCGATCTGGCGCCAGCCGAGCGCGCAATCATCCGGGCCGCAGGCGGTGGAGACCTCTCGCGTGGATTCAAAGAGTTGATGGCGATCTACAGCCATCTACACGCGCTCGGGTACCGGTACGGCATGGCGCCCACAAATATCGTTATAGTGCAAAACGATGACAATTAGCGTGCTTATAACTTTTACTTATATCGAAAAATGCATAAGGGCCATCGCCCAGGCGCCCGATGGCCATGCGCTCCCGGCGCTCGGCGCTCGGCGCTCGGCGCTCGGCGCTCGGCGCTCGGCGCTCGGCGCTCGGCGCTCGGCGCTCGGCGCTCGGCATTGCGGAGTAAGCGCACACTTTTGTGGTGGGGGGGAGGGGTCTGGCTGGCCTTGAGAAATTAGTGGTGCCACCCCCCCACAAAAAAAGGTAAACTAGGAAATGTACAAACCACCAATGGTTCTTCCGAAGACGGACTATCAGCGAGTCAAGGAACTCAAAGAGCTGATGATAAAGTCTGGCGGCAAGAATGTCGCGCAGAAAGTCATCGACATCGCGTTGAACGACGAGCATCCGGGTCAAATGGCGGCGATAAAGATGTGCTTGGATCGCGCGCTTCCGATCTCATTGTTCGAGAAAGACAAACAGCAAAGGAGCGCCGTGACGATAAACATCACGGGGCTGGGAGCGACAGCACCACTTGTGGAGGATATTACGGATGTCTGACGAATACCTAAATAGTTTGGGGCTAACACCCCAAGAGCTTAACAAGGTGGCATACCATCGCGCCAACTTAGCCAATCCTGGCCGTGATCCAGAAGGTAATGCGGTTACAATTTACTCAACGGGCATACAAGTGCCATCCGGCAAGTACAAAGGGCAGTTTGTATCAGTGCCGGGTTTTGTTAACGGTAAGGTTGTGACCGATGAAGGCGCATTGTGGAAAATCTGGAAGAAGGACATTGCTGCTGGTAAGTGGCCGGTATACAAATCAAGTGATGAATTGAATGCGCGGGATCAGTATGTGCATCAGGTGATGGATTACGACATGATGAAGCCGACAGATCCAGAGCCGGCGCTTATGTACAAAGATCCGTTTGGCGCACCGGACTATTGATGAGCGACCTGAACTTCTCCTTGCTGCCATGGCAACAAGAGGTGTATACCGACACGACTCGGTTCAAAGTGATTGCTGCCGGACGGCGCTGTGGCAAGTCTAGGTTAGCGGCTACTACGCTCATTATTGAGGGTCTGCGCTGTCCACAAGGCTCGGCGGTGCTGTATGTGTCGCCTACGATGGGGCAGTCGAGGCAGATTATCTGGGACTTGCTGCTTGATCTGGGGCGGGAGGTTATTCAGTCTAGCCATGTCAACAACCTAGACATTACGATGATCAATGGCGCGAGGATTTATGTGCGCGGCGCGGACAGGCCAGATACCTTGCGTGGAGTCTCCTTGACCTATGCGGTGCTGGACGAGGTGGCCGACATCAAGCCCGCAGCGTGGGAGCAGGTCATTCGGGCCAGCTTGTCAGATAGAAAGGGGCGGGCCATGTTTATTGGGACTCCAAAGGGCCGGAACTGGTTTCACGATCTGTGGAAGTTAGGCCAAGATGAGCAGGATTCGGATTGGAAGTCCTGGCACTTCACGACTAAGGACAACCCGCTGATCGACCCGTCGGAGATTGAGAGCGCCAAGAAGACGCTGAGTAGCTTTGCGTTCAAACAGGAGTACCTGGCGTCGTTCGACAATGCGGGATCGGACATGTTCAAGGAGGAGTGGATCAAGTACGGCGAAGAGCCAGAGCATGGCAGCTACTTTGTGGCGGTGGATTTGGCGGGGTTCGAGGAGGTGGCAAAGCAGGCCGCGAATGCTAAGAAGAGGCTGGACGAGAGCGCCATAGCGGTAGTGAAGGTGACAGACGATGGGAAATGGTTCGTAAAAGAGATCGACCACGGGCGGTGGGACATTCGGGAAACGGCGGCTAAGATCCTGATGAAGATGCGCGACTATAGGCCGGTGAGCCTTGGGATCGAGCGGGGGGCGCTAAAAAATGCGGTTCTGCCGTATTTGAGCGATCTGATGCGAAAAAACAATGTATATTCACACATAGTGGACTTGACGCACGGCAATCGGAAGAAAACGGATAGAATCATCTGGTCGTTGCAGGGGCGGTTCGAGCATGGCCGGGTGATCTTGAACCGGGAAGGCGACTGGGACACATTCACGGATCAGTTGCTGATGTTCCCGGCGCAGGGGGTGCATGACGATCTGCCCGACGCGCTTAGTTACATAGACCAGTTGGCGATCACATCGTACTATGAGAGCGAAGAGGACGAGGAGTGGGAGCCGATGGATGTCATAGCGGGGATCTAAATGGAAGAATTTGAAGAACCCACAGAAGCTGACAAAGAACTTACGGACTTTGTTGTAAGCCATTGTGACCGCTGGCGCGACTGGCGCAACACGAACTACCTACCGGACTGGGAGGAGTACGAGCGCATCTTCCGTGGCCAATGGGACGCGCAAGACAAGACCCGCGAATCAGAGCGTAGCCGCATAGTCACGCCAGCCACGCAGCAGGCGGTGGAGACACGCCACGCTGAGATCATGGAGGCGATATTCGGGCAAGGTGAGTTCTTCGACATCACGGACGATATACGGGATGTGAACGGCAACCCGATGGATGTGGCGCTCATCAAGGCGCAGTTGATGGAGGACTTCAAGGTAGACAAGATCAGGAAGGCTATCGACCAAATTGAGTTGATGGCCGAGATCTACGGCACGGGCATAGGCGAGATCGTGGTGAAGACGGACAAGATGTTCGTGCCGACCACTAAGGCGATACCGGGGCAGACGCAAGCTGCGATTGGCGTACAGGAAAAAGACCGGGTGGCGGTCAAAATCATGCCGATCAACCCTAAGAACTTCTTGTTCGACCCTAACGGGACGAGCATAGATGACTGCATGGGCGTGGCGATAGAGAAGTACATCTCCATCCACAAGATCGTAGAGGGCATGGAGAAGGGGATCTATCGCAAGGTCAACATTACACCCACCTACGACGATACGGACTTGGAGCCTACACAGGAGATTAGCCAGTACCAAGACGAAAAGGTGCTGTTGCTGACCTACTACGGGCTGGTGCCGAAGGAGTATCTGCTAAAAGACGAGAAAATTGAGGAACTTTTCCCGGAAAGTAGCGTCGCGGATGAGTATTCGAACTTGGTAGAGGCGATTGTTGTCATTGCCAACGATGGAATACTGCTAAAAGCCGAAGAAAACCCGTACATGATGAAGGATCGTCCTGTCATCAGCTACCAAGACGATACGGTGCCCAATAGACTGCTGGGCCGGGGGACGGTGGAGAAGGCGTTCAATATGCAAAAAGCTATTGACGCACAGGTACGGTCGCATTTGGACTCTCTGGCGCTGACAACCAGCCCAATGATCGCGGTAGACGCGACTAGGCTACCAAGAGGCGCTAAATTTGAGGTAAAACCGGGTAAAGCGTTCCTTACCAACGGCCCACCGAGCGAAATTCTGTACCCGTTCAAATTCGGGCAGACAGATGGCAATAATTTGCAGACGGCCAAAGAGTTTGAGCGGATGCTGCTGCAAAGTACGGGTACGCTGGACGCGCAAGGCGCCATAACAAACGGTGCGCGGGACATGGGCCAAGGCGGCATGAGCATGGCCGTGGCGTCCATCATCAAGAAGTACAAGCGGACGCTGGTAAACTTTCAAGAAGACTTCCTGATACCATTCATTCACAAGGCTGCGTTCAGGTACATGCAGTTCGACCCAGAACGCTACCCAAGTGTGGACTTGAAATTTATCCCAACGGCAACTTTAGGCATCATAGCGCGTGAATACGAGCAGCAGCAGTTCATTGGGCTATTGCAGACTCTTGGGCCAAATACGCCAGTACTGCCGCTGATTTTGAAGGGCATTTTGAACAATTCTAGCCTGACAAACAGGTACGAATTGATGGCCGCGCTGGAGAAAATTAGCGAACCAGATCCTAACGCCAAGATGGCACAAGAACTGCAAATACAGGCAGCACAGGCGCAGATAGCGGTCAATACGACCCAGGCCGAGCAGAACCGGGCCGAGGCTACTAAGCTGTCGGTCGAGGCGCAACTGATGCCCCGCGAAATACAGGCTAAGATAGCGAGTAGTCTCACGACTAACTTGCCAAATGAAGATGCTGCAAATTCACGCGAGTTCGACAAAAGAGTGAAAATTGCCGAGTTGATGCTCAAGGAAGCGGACATCAATAACAAGGGTAAGATTGTCGAACTGCAAATGCAAAAGGGGTAAAAAATGGCAGCAGTAACGATCAAGAGCAGTGCCATAGCAAGTGCTGGCGCGTTGGACTTACAGACCAACGGCACTACCAGCGCGCTAAGTCTAAGCACCGCTCAAGTAGCAACTTTGGCTGGGGCTGTAGTAGGCCCGGTAACAGCGACTGTATTTAACACCACTAGCACAACGGTAAACGCCTTCGGCGCAGCGACAGCGGTAAACATAGGCGCGGCCACCGGGACGATGACGGTGGCCAACACCACGCTGGCGGCCAAGGCTATCACCGCCAGCACCACGCTCAATGTCACCGGGGTCGCAACGCTGGGCAATGGCGCCGTCCTGGGGACGCCGGCCAGCATGACGGCAACCAACATCACAGGGACGGCGGCGGGACTGACGGCAGGGGCTGTAACTGCTAATGCCAACCTAACTGGCCCAATTACATCTGTAGGCAACGCAACCAGCATTGCAAGCCAGACAGGGACTGGCACCACCTTTGTGATGAACACCAGCCCCACGCTGGTCACGCCTGCACTTGGGACGCCTAGCGCATTGGTTGGGACGAACATCACAGGAACTGCGACAGCATTTACCGCAAGCAATGTGACGACCAACGCCAATCTGACTGGTGGCGTTACATCAGTTGGCAATGCCGCTACTGTCATCACTAACGCCAATTTGACTGGCGCGGTTACTTCAGTTGGGAACGCCACATCGTTGGGATCATTCAGTTCGGCCAATCTTTTGGGCGCTCTTACTGATGAGACAGGCACAGGATCTGCCGTATTTGCGACGAGTCCGACCCTGGTCACGCCTCTTCTTGGGACTCCAACAAGCGGCGTTCTAACCAACGCTACTGGCCTGCCTTTGACTACTGGCGTGACAGGAAACCTACCAGTCACCAATCTAGGAAGCGGAACATCAGCATCAGCATCAACCTTCTGGCGCGGTGATGCTAGTTGGGCAACACCAGCCGGTGGTTCACCAGGCGGCTCTACAACTCAAGTCCAGTACAACAACGCCGGGGCATTTGGCGGCATTACAGGCGCTACAACCAACGGCACAGCATTGACTCTTGTTGCTCCTGTGCTTGGCACTCCAGCAAGTGGAGTGGCAACCAACCTTACTGGCCTGCCTCTGACTACTGGCGTAACAGGCACTCTGCCAGTAGCCAATGGCGGCACAGGGCTAACAACAACGCCTGCTAATGGCGCTTTGGACATTGGTAACGGCACAGGTTTTACCCGAGCAACATTGACTGCTGGAACAAATATTACAGTTACTAACGGTGCGGGTAGCATTACCATTGCTGCCTCAGGTGGCGGGGCTTCTGCCGCCACAGCGACTGCACTTGGGACTGTTTACGCTAGTCAAACCACATCTGGTGGCACTCCGTTTCTGACTGCTTTTGGGTACAACGCTGGTGCTGCTACCACCGGGGTCTCTAACACATTTATGGGCGTAAGCGCAGGCGCGTCAAACACCACAGGGACTACTTCAGTTGGCATTGGTCATCAAGCACTATTTTCTGCCACCACATCTTTAAGCAATGTTGCGATAGGTTATCAAGCCGGATATAACTGCACCACAGGTATTGGCGAGAATATTGCCATCGGTTACAAGCCACTCTGGTCGAATACCACAGGAAAATACAATCTTGCTATTGGTACAGATGCTTTAGGACTTATGGTATCCGGTGAATCCTGTACTGCGCTAGGTTATGGAGCGTTATCTAAAGCTACGGCCAGCAACAATACTGGGCTTGGGAATAGCGCTGGCCGGGATATAACGACTGGGACTGGAAATTGTGGATTGGGACAAAATGCGCTAGTATTTTGTACTACCGGCGGTGGAAATACACTTATTAACCCGCTAAATAATGCTGGAAGTTATGTTCCAATTTTTGCAGTAACTACTCAGAATGATAGATTCTGTGCTGGATCAACTGCCGTTACAAATGCGTATGTTCAAGTAGCATGGACTGTAGTCTCCGATGCGCGAGACAAAATGAACTTTGCGCCTGTACCGCATGGATTAGATTTTATAAATCAACTTAATCCTGTATCGTTTCAGTTTAAGAAATCAAGAGAAATTGACGAGCCAAATGGTAGATTAAGGTACGGATTTAAGGCTCAAGAAATTCTTGCGCTTGAAGGCGCTAATCCAATAATAATTGACAATGAAGATGAAGAAAAGCTACGCTATAACGGCGAGGCATTAGTGCCGGTGCTGGTGAAAGCATTGCAAGAACTGAATGCAAAATTTGATGCTTATGTTTTAGCCCATCCATAAAGAAACCGATATGACTACTTTCACCACCACCATAAAAAATATGTACACCATGCCTCAAGTTGAGGGGCAGACTGATGTAGTAGTCAATGTTTCATTCGAAATATATGGTGTTGATGGGCAATACAACGCCAAGGTTGGAGGTGACCAGCAATGTACTCTGACGCCGGGCCAAGCATTTACACCGTATGACCAACTCACTCAGGATCAAGTTATCAGTTGGCTTGACCCGCAGCTAATAAGCAATTTACAGGCTTGCGTGCAGGGTAATATAAACAGCCTGATTACGCCAACTGTCTCTCCTACCAACCAAACATTGCCTTGGTAAAAATGTGCAACGGCAACTGCAACCAAGGTAGGAACTGCGTTTGCCGTAAGCCGACAGATGAGACACCGCTATGGATAAAGTTCTACAGAAGTATTACGAGGATCGTTTTGATCTTTTCATCAAGACAGGGTGGACGGATCTGATGGAGGATGTTGATGCTATGATAGGGTCGTTGAACAATGTCTCTAGCATTGCGGATGAAAAAGATCTACAATTCAAAAAAGGGGAGTTGTCGATCCTTATTTGGCTGAAGAACCTCAAGCAGGCCAGCGAACGAGCATACGAGGACTTGAATGAAACGAATGTTTGAATTTGCCTGCGAAAGTGGGCATAAGATTGAGCGGTATGTCATTTATGAGATGAAGACCGTTCAATGTGAGTGTGGTGGGCAAGCCCATCGCACATTGCAGGCGCCAGCTTTCAGACTGGAAGGATGGTCAGGCTCATTTCCGTCATCGTATGGAAGATTTGAGAAGAGCCATATGGACAAGCTGAAAGCAGAGCGAAAACTCCTATAACCTTAAAAAGGCAGGAACACGATATGTTGATTGAAAAAGAAGATGAGTTGCAGAGCGAAATCGAAGTTGAAGAAGCCAAAGAGTCTTCGTTACCGGAAAAGTACCGGACAAAAACGCTAGACGAAGTTGTGCGGATGCACCAGGAGGCTGAGAAGCTGATCGGAAAGCAAGCGCAAGAAGTAGGCGAAGTCAGAAAACTTGCAGATGAACTCATTAAGCAGAACCTTTCTTCCAAACAGCAACCTGTCAAAGAAGAGCCAGAAGTAGATTTTTTTGAGAACCCACAGAAGGCGGTTCAGAGTACGATTGATAGACATCCAGATGTGATCGCGGCCCGACAAGCGGGACAAGATTTCAAAAGGATGCAGATCCAGCAGCGGCTGGCGCAAGACCATCCAGATTTTACGCAACTCGCGCAAGATCCGGGCTTTTTGAACTGGGTGAAATCCTCCCCTGTTCGTTTGGGTCTTTACGCTAAAGCCGATGGTGAGTTTGACTTTGATTCGGCCAATGAACTGCTGTCTACCTACAAGGAACTTCGGGGCGTTAAGGCCAAGCAAACTGAGACTGCTGGTGAGCAGATCAGGCAGCGAAGCATGAAGGCCGCAGCGGTTGATACGGGTGGAACTGGTGAGAGTGGAAAGAAGATCTATCGACGGGCTGATCTAATTCGGTTGAAGATGACCGACCCGAATCGGTATGATGCCCTGAGCGATGAGATCATGGCGGCGTATCAAGAAGGTCGCGTTAAGTAACTTTTTGGAGATTTAATCATGGCATTTCCTACCCCTTCGGTAACCGTAACTACTGCGGCTACCTTTATCCCCGAGATTTGGTCTGATGAAATTGTTGCGGCGTATAAGAAGAACCTAGTTCTTGCTAACGCTGTTATGAAGATGTCGTTTAGGGGCAAGAAAGGTGACACCGTTCACATTCCCGCTCCCACACGCGGCGCTGCGTCGGCCAAGGCTGCATCCACGGCGGTTACGCTGCTGGCGGCTACTGAGACTGAAGTCACCGTGTCCATCAACAAGCACTATGAGTACAGCCGCTTGATCGAAGACATCGTTGAGGCACAGGCGCTAAACAGTCTGCGGCAGTTCTATACCGCTGATGCTGGTTACGCTCTTGCTAAACAGGTCGATACTGATCTGGTACAGCTTGGTCGTAGCTTTAACGGCGCTGCTGGCAACAATACCTACGCTACCTATGCTTTCATCGGTGGTGACGGTACTACGGCCTATGTCGCTGGCTCGAATAACGAATCGGCTCTTACCGATGCAGCTATTCGTCGCACGATTCAACGCCTGGATGACAACGATACCCCGATGGACAATCGCTTTTTCCTGATCCCTCCATCTAGCCGTAACACGCTGATGGGCCTTGCTCGGTATACCGAACAGGCGTTTGTGGGCAACGGCAATGCGATTCGCAACGGTGAAATCGGCCAGTTGTACGGCATCCCAGTCTTTACTTCGAGCAACTGCGATACCACCTCCGGTAGCGCCAGCGCCCGTGTATGTCTGATGGGACACCGTGACTCTATGGTGCTGGTTGAGCAAGTCGCGCCTCGTTCGCAAGTACAGTACAAGCAAGAATACCTTGCTACGCTGTTCACTAGCGATACGCTGTACGGCGTTGCAAACCTCCGTAGCGCCAATTCGAGTGGAGCGGCTCTGTCTGCTTCGGCCTTCGCGCTGATCGTACCAGCCTAATTGACTCCCCCCACTTAACGGTGGGGGGTTTCTTTCTTTTTAAGGAGAAATCAAAATGGCTGCTGCTACCGCTGTTACCTCACGCCGAGGTACTGACACCTTTCGGGGTCTTTTTTCGGATACTTGGTCTGTTACGGCCACACTTGACGCATCATCTCTTCTTGACGGTGGTGGCGAAACAAACACCATAGCTGTCCCTGGCGTTAAGCTGGGTGACATCGTGCTGAATGTTTCAATGGGTGTTGATGTATCGGGCATATCTGTGACGCCGTATGTATCCGCTGCCAATGCTGTGTCTGTCCGTTTCCAAAACGAATCGGGTGGTACATTGGACTTGGCTAGTACTACCATTAGGTGTGTTGTCGTTCGTCTTGTTTAACCATGTGGGGGGCTTGCCCCCCGCTTTAGGATTCATATGGCTACTTTCCAATGTCTTCAAAGTGGTAATTTTGTTACATTTACATTGCCATACGACATCAAGACAATGATGGTGCATCCGGAATACAAACTGGTGGAAGAAGTAGAACCCCAGCCCCAACCGCGCATTGGACGCTCCCGAAAGGTGGCGGAAAATGTCGACAATTGATGCAAGAGATTTTGGAAAATTGGAAGCCCAAGTAGAGGCGCTGCAAGAAGAAGTACGCGCGCTCAGTAAGGATGTTAAGGCGCTACTTGAGTTGGCCAACAAGGGAAAAGGCGGCTTTTGGATGGGCATGATGATCGCCAGCGCCGTAGGTGGATTTTTGACTTTTATAGGTTCAAGGTTGCTAAAATGATAGCCTGCCCAATTTCTACGCAAGACATTACGATCAATCTGAAAAATCGTAATAATGCTTTCAAGAAGTTTGGGTACGGGCCACCGAATCCAGACGAGGCAAATGATGCCTTCTGGTTGAAGAAAGCGGTGATGTACAACGCGCCGACTGACGCGATAAAAACGATGCGCTGCGGAAACTGTGCGGCGTTTATCCAGGCGCCTAAGATGATGAAATGCATCATGGACGGACTGGAGAAAGACGAAGAAGGACTGTCCTACGATGAAAATTTCGTCAAAGCAGCCAATCTTGGCTATTGTGATCTATTTCAATTCACCTGTGCAGCGGCCCGTACTTGTGATGCATGGAAGTCTGGTGGGCCTATAACTAAGGAAAAGCCATGATGTACGGTACAAAAACGCCTAAAAAAGAAACCAAGAAAAAAATTCCAGTCACCATCATCATGGCGATTGGCAAACCAAGGCCAATGCCGACTCGCGGTAGTCGTAAAGCCACTAACATCAAGACTGCAAGGGGCCGATAATGAGTTCAATTACAACGCCAATTACGCTACTAAACGCCGTTGTTGCTACTGGCGCATCTAACGCTGTTCAAGTTGACGCTGGGCTACCAGCATTTTTGCAAGTGTCTGGCATTACGATTGCTACTGTAGCTTTGCAGGGCAGTCTAGATGGAACCAATTGGTCTACGCAAGGCACCGCGCTTACAGCTAACGGCATAGTGACAATTGCAAATGCGCCGACTTATTTGAGGGCAAATATGACCGCATGGACATCTGGATCTGTAACCGCAAAAATTGTGTACTAGCATGAAAAAAAGCAAAGTCTCCAAGGTGATGACAGAGTACGGCAAAGGCACTCTTCATTCAGGTAGCAAGACTGGCCCCATAGTCAAGTCACAAAAGCAAGCCATAGCAATAGCGTTGTCCGAGGCTAAAAAAGCCAAGAAGTAAGTCGTATAATTTAGACGCCGAGACAACCCTAACGGGCCTCATTTGTCCATCTAAGGAACATCAATGAGGCCGGTATCCGTAGCTGCGAATCCTACAGCGAACACGCTGACAACCCTGTATACCGTGCCAACGGGGTACTATGGTAGGGTGGTATTGCTGCGCGCAACCAATGCTGCGTCCATTAAACATATCACTTTTGACTGGGTAGACACCAGCGCGGCCACCACCTATTCGGTTGTCTATCAGTACGCAATAGCCTCTAAGACAACAGCCGATTTCACCGCCCCATTCATCATGGAGGAGGGCGATATCCTGAAGGTCACTACTGAGGCGGCGTCTACCTTCGCCGTTGTGGCAACAATTGAAGAAGAAGGGTTGACTAGATCATGACCTACCTAGAACTAATCAACGATGTGCTGGTGCGGATGCGCGAGACTACAGTCGCCACTAACGCAGCTACCGCATATTCGACGCTGATAGGCAAGTTCGTGAATGACGCAAAGCGTCAGATTGAAGATGCTTTTTCATGGAACATTCTTAGCCAGACAGTCACCATAACGACGGTGGCCGCTACCTACCAGTACTCTATGACTGGCGCGGGGCAGAAGTTCCAAGTACAAGACGCTATAAATTCGACTAGCAACATTGGCATGACTAACATCAGTTTTGTGGCCATGAACAGGCTGCAAAATTTTGCTATTATCCCGGCAGCTACCATCCCAAATCAGTACGCATTTGATGGGGTAGACGGCAGCGGCGACACTAAAGTGACGCTCTACCCAAGGCCAGATGCAGTCTATTCGCTCCAGTTTGCGCTGACCGTCCCCCAGGCCACTCTAAGCGCCGACGGTACAGAGTTGCTGGTGCCGTACCCGCTGGTGATTCAAAACGCATACGCCAGGGCCTTGGTCGAGCGCGGCGAGGACGGGGGTCTAAGTTCATCTGAGGCGTATCTGCTTTACAAGTCGATGCTGTCGGACTACATCGCGCTCGAAGGCACACGGTATCCCGAGAACCAAGAGTTTGTTGCGACATGAGCCAACAAGTCCAGACCTACAGCATCTCGGCCCCAGGCTTTCTGGGGTTGAATACGCAAGACTCGCCGCTTGATCTAGCGGCTGGCTTTGCTCTGATCGCAAACAATTGCATCATCGACCAGTACGGTCGCATTGGGTCGCGTAAGGGATGGTCTAGGGTCAACGCATCGTCTGGCGCGCTAGGCGCCAACAATGTCGGCGTGATCCATGAATTGGTTGGATTGGATGGGACGCTAACAACGCTGTTCGCTGGCAACAACAAGTTGTTCAAACTAGATGGCAGCAACGCTGTTGTTGAGCTGACCTACGGCGGTGGTGGTATTGGCCCAACGATCACGGCTAACAACTGGCAATGCGCCTCGCTCAACGGCATCACTTACTTCTTTCAGTCTGGCTATGACCCGCTGATTTACGATCCGGTAGTCAGTACGACCACCTACAGGCGTGTCAGCGAAAAGACTGGCTATGTAGGGACTGTCCCCTCGGGCGATCTGGCGCTATCAGCTTATGGCCGTCTGTGGTCTGCGAATACGACTGCGAACAAGTCCACAGTCTTTTTCTCTGATCTATTGGCTGGCCATGTATGGTCTACGGGCACCAGCGGCAGTCTGAATGTAGACCGGGTGTGGCCTAACGGCCCGGATGAGATCACCGGCTTGTCAGCGCACAATGGCTTTCTCATCATCTTTGGCAAGCGCCAGATCTTGGTTTACAAAGACGCTACCACGCCGTCTACTATGGCTTTGAGCGATTCAGTAGCTGGCATTGGCTGCATCGCGCGCGATTCGATCCAAAATACGGGCAAAGACATCCTGTTCTTGTCCAACTCTGGGATACGGTCTTTTGCGCGCACGATCATTGAGAAGTCCGCGCCGCTTAACGATCTGTCTAAGAATGTCCGCAATGACATAGCCGGGTTGATAGCGGTAGAAACGCTGGCGAACATCAAGTCGGTGTACAGCGAAAAGGAAGCGTTCTACCTCATCACTTTCCCATCGGTTCTTCAAGTCTACTGTTTCAATACCCAGACTACGCTACAAGACGGAGCGTACCGGGTCACGACATGGGATGTCATCAATCCAACGGCGCTTTTGTACAAGCGCAATGGCGATCTTTTGTTGGGCCAAAGCGGCTACCTTGGTCTGTACGGGACTTACAAAGACCACGCCACATCCTATCGGATGCAGTACTACACGAACCATGCAGACCTGGGTGACCAGAATGTAACCTCCATCCTCAAGCGCATCAAGGCGCTCACGATTGGCGGCACCAATCAGTTTGTAACGATCAAATGGGGCTTTGACTTCAACGCCAACTATCAATCAGCCAATGTACTGATCCCGACTCAAGTGACTAGCTATTACGGCATAGCCGAGTACGGCGCGAATGCTACGGTCATTGCAGAGTACTCTAGCGGCATTCCTATCAATACGGTAACCACATCCGCAAGTGGTAGCGGCAAAGTTGTGCAGACAGGTTATGAGGCCACGATCAATGGATCTCAATTGTCTATCCAGAAGATTGAAATCCAAGCTAAGAACGGAAAAATATTATGAGCAATTACACCAAGTCAACGAACTTTGCGACCAAGGACGCGCTTGTCTCTGGTAACGCGCTCAAGATCGTCAAGGGTACAGAAATTGACACCGAGTTCAACAACATTGCTACGGCCATTGCCACCAAGGCAGACGGCACATTCACAAATTTCTCGTTTGTTGAAACGGCCAATGTCCTGTACATCTACAACTCTGGGACAGGGGTGTTTAAGATTGACTCATCGGGCAACATGACCGCGCTCGGCAAC